>Ga0208716_1000023_pt1 | contig 47923 bp, 46 predicted proteins | sample NGESurdeep092012_8_FD_184482 | JGI IMG/M metagenome (GOLD analysis project Ga0208716, IMG submission 184482) | Arctic peat soil microbial communities from Barrow, Alaska - NGEE Surface sample 415-3 deep-092012 (SPAdes) | ecosystem: Environmental > Terrestrial > Soil > Wetlands > Peat ...
CTCCCTCGAGCCCGACGGTCACCACCGAGTCAGTGATCGAGTCCACCCCGCCGACGTCGTCGCCCACGACGCAGACTTCGTCCGGTCGCGCCGCGCCGACGTCCTAACGACTTCGGGGTCGTGATCGCCGGGACGGCGACACGGCGGTGCCGGAACCAACGGTGTCCTGCTTCGCCGCTACTTGGCGCCGTAGGGGATCTCCGGGTTGCTGTCGGCGATCTCCAGAAGCCTGTTGTATTTGGCGACGCGTTCGCCGCGGGCGGGGGCGCCGGTCTTGATCTGTCCGCAGCCGGTGCCGACGGCCAGGTCGGCGATGAAGGTGTCCTCGGTCTCTCCGGACCGGTGGGACACCATAGCGGTGTAGCCGGCTTCCCGGCACAGCCGCATGGCCTCGAGGGTCTCGGACACGGTGCCGATCTGGTTGACCTTGATCAACGCCGAGTTCGCGATCTTCTTGGTGATGGCGTCGGCGATGATCGCCGGGTTGGTGCAGAAGTTGTCGTCACCGACCAACTGCACCCGGTCACCCAGGCGAGCGGTGATCGCGATCCAGCCGTCCTGGTCGCGTTCGGCCAGCCCATCCTCGATGCTCCACACCGGGAACTCGGTGATGATCGCCTCGTACCGGTCGATCATGTCGGCGCTGGACAGCGACTCACCGGCGACCTGGTAGGCGCCGTCACGATAGAACTCGCTGGACGCCGGGTCCATGGCGATCGCCACGCCGTCCCGGCCCGGGGTGTAACCGGCGTCGGTGATCGCCTGGACCAGGGTGCGCAACACGTCCTCGGGGGTGCTGATGTCCGGGGCGAAGCCGCCCTCGTCGCCCAGTCCGGTGGCGTACCCGGCGTCGTGCAGCAGCCCCTTGAGCTTGGCGTACACCTGCGCGCCGGCGCGGATGGCCTCGGCGATGGACGGCGCCCCCAGCGGGGCGATCATGAATTCCTGGAAGTCCAGGCTGTTCGGGGCGTGCGCGCCGCCGTTGACGACGTTGAAATGCGGCACCGGTTGGCAGGGGGTCACCCCGGCGGGGATCAGCGATGTCCACAACGGGATGCCGGCGCTGGCGGCATGTGCCCGGTAGGTGGCGATCGAGACGCCGATGATGCCGTTGGCACCGAGCCGGCCCTTGTTGGGGGTGCCGTCCAGGTCCCGCATCGCCTGGTCGACCGCGGCCGGGTCGGCGAACGACTTGCCCACCAGGGCGTCGGCGATTTCACCGTTGACGTTGCCGACCGCGGTCAGCACACCCTTGCCGCCGTAGCGGGACTTGTCACCGTCGCGCAGTTCCACCGCTTCCCGGGACCCGGTGGACGCACCCGACGGCACCCCGGCGCGTGCGGTGGTGCCGTCCGCGAGGGTGACGGTGACCGCCAGCGTCGGACCACCACGGGAGTCCAGGATCTCCACCGCGTGCACCTTGGACAATTCCAACGGGGACAATTTCAACGAGGACAATTCCAGGGGGGACGTGCCTGTCATGTGATCTCCTGCTGGTCGAGGGATGCCGCTCAGGGGTAGTCGGCCGGTTGCCGCGCCAACTGAGCACTCGGCGGACCTCCCGGCTCAGGAAGTCCTGACCCATGCTCCTCGCCTCTCATCGCGGCCCTACAGAGTCAAAAGACCTGACGCTCGACGGTCGGCGTTGCGTGATTGTGACCTCTGCCGATGCATCCCAATGACTCCCGGCATCCGTCGGAACAGCACCAGGGTGGTGCTCGGCCGGGGCCAGATCCCGAGCCGGCGGGCCGCCATCGACCGACAGCGGGAGGCCCCATGCCCGGACGAGAATGCACGACTGGCCGACGCTCCGCGGGCTCCCGGCGAGCGCGGTCGCACGGCCCGCGGGCAGCGCTGGCCGGGGTGGTTGCCGCCGGGGTGGTCCTGCTGGTGGCGGGATGCACCTCCACGGCACTGCCCACAGAATCACTGTCCACCGCGATGTCGACGGAGCCTCTGGAGGTGGCCGCCGACTCCGCCGGTGTTGCAGCTGAGGTGGCCCCGCAGATGGGTGGATCCGCGCCGGCGACCGGAGGCGATGCGGCGCAGACTGCGGCGGCGGCGCAACCGCCGACGATTTCCGCCGTACCCCCCACTGGTCGTCAGGTGATCCTGACCGCCACCGTCGCCGTCACGCTGACCGTTCCACCCGTCGCGGTGACCAACGACACCGCGAAGGACGCTCAAGGCAACATCGACGCGCGTCGGGAGGCCGTTGCGCAGGCTTCAGGTGCGGTCAGGGGTGCCGCGACCGCCGCCGGTGGTTACGTGTCCGGGGGCGACGGCGGCGGATCGACGATGACCATCACCTTGCGGGTGCCCGCCGAGCAGTACGACGCGGTGGTCGACAGGGTCGCTGCCCTTGGCGTGCTCAACAGCCGCTCGGAGAACAGCCAGGACGTCACCGCCGAGATCGTCGACGTGAACAGCAGGGTCGAGTCGATGACGGCCAGCGTCGCCCGGGTCAGGGCGCTGCTCGCCCAGGCCACCGGCATCGGCGACGTCATCGCCATCGAATCCGAACTCGCCTCCCGCGAAGCCGACCTGGAATCCCTTCAGCGGCAACAAGCCTCACTCGCCGGTCTGGTGGCATTGTCGACGGTGACCGTCACCCTGACGGCGGTCACCGACGGCCCGACAGCGCTGCCGGCGGACTCACCGAGTGGATTCGTCACCGGGCTGACCTCGGGGTGGAACGCGTTGCTGGGATCGCTGGCCGTGATCGGCACCGTCGTCGGCGCGTTGCTGCCGTTCCTGCCGGTGGTCGCGACGCTGGTGGTGGCGGGCTGGTGGATGGTGCGCCGGGCGCGGCGGCGGTCGCGTGAGCAGGCGATGCCAGCTGAGGCGCCCGCGGATGAAGTCAGGCCGCCGGAGAGCGTCGGCGCTTCCACCGCGTGACGGTCCGCTTGCCACCTCCGACGACGCCCCCACCCGGTGCGCTCGGCTCGGCTGCGGCATCATGTCCGCCATGACCTCCACTTTGATCCTGTTGCGGCACGGCGAGAGCACCTGGAATGCGCTGAACCAGTTCACCGGCTGGGTCGACGTTCCGCTGTCAGAGAAGGGCACCGCAGAGGCGATCCGCGGCGGTGTGCTGCTCCGGGAGTCCGGCCTGCTGCCCGACGTCCTGCACACGTCGGTGCTGCGCCGGGCGATCACCACCGCCAACCTCGCGCTCGATGCGGCCGACCGGCACTGGATCCCGGTCCGCCGGACCTGGCGGCTGAACGAGCGGCACTACGGCGACCTGCAGGGCAAGGACAAGAAGCAGACCCTGCAGGAGTACGGCGAGGAGCAGTTCATGCTGTGGCGCCGCTCCTACGACACCCCACCGCCGCCGATCAGCGACACCAATGAGTTCTCCCAGGCCGACGACCCCCGGTATGCCGATCTCGGTGACCTCGCGCCGAAGACCGAGTGTCTGGCAGACGTGGTTGTCCGGATGGAGCCCTACCTGCGGGGCCCGATCTTCGACGACCTGCGTGCCGGCAGCACCGTGCTGGTGGCCGCGCACGGCAACTCGCTGCGCGCGGTGGTCAAACTGCTCGACAACATCAGCGACGAGGGCATCGCGAAGGTGAACCTGCCGACCGGGATCCCGCTGCGCTACGACCTGGACGCCGACTTCCGGCCGATCACCCCAGGTGGGACCTACCTCGATCCCGATGCCGCCGCCGCGGCCATCACAGCCGTCGCGAACCAGGGCCGGTGAACCCGGCGAACGGGTGACCTCCCGGTGAATCCTTCGTGAACGAAGGCCGCCTGGAGGGCGATGACGGCGCAATCCGCCCGTCGGACGGCACGGCGGGACCGGTAGCCGACCTACCATCACGATGTGCCGGCTCTGTGGTTTCTGATCACCGCCCTCGGTGGGGCGATCCTGGGATGGCTGGCGTGTGCCGTGCTCATCCGCCGTCCCCGGCGCATCGCCGAGCCCGAGGGCGATCCACCTGAACGGTTGGAACTGGAAGTGCTGCGCCGCTCCAGCACCGGTTACCTGGTGCTCGACGGCGCGGGCCGGCCACTGCTGAGCAATGAGCGGGCCACCGAGCTCGGGGTGCTGCGCGGCGGGATCGTCGATCCGCGGATCGCCGATGCGGCGGGCCGCGCCGCGATCTCCGGCGAACCGGTCGACGTCGAGATCCGGCCGGTGCCGATGACCGCTGCGCTGCTGGCCGCGTCGCATGTAGGGTCGCCGCCTCCGCCGCCGAGCGCGGTGCTCGCCGTGGCCAGGGCGCTCGACAGCGGCCGGGTGCTGGTGGCGGCGGCCGACGAGTCCGCCGCCCAACGGGTCGAAGACGTCAGGCGCGATTTCTTCGCCAACGTCTCCCACGAGCTGAAGACGCCCGTCAGCGCGATGGGGCTGCTCGCTGAGGCAACCGTGGACGCTGCCGACGACCCGGAGGCGGTCCGGCGCTTTGCCGGCAAGCTACAGTCCGAGGCCGTGCGTCTGGGGTCGCTGGTCAACGAACTGATCGCGCTCTCCCGCCTGCAAGGGGCGGATCCGCTGCTGGACATGGCGGTGGTCGAGATCGATGCGGTGATCGACGAGACGGTTTCCCGGGTTTCCACCGCCGCGGAGAACGGCGGGATCATCATCACCACCGACCGTCCGTCCGGAATGCTGGTCCGCGGCGATCGCTCCCTGCTGATCACGGCGCTGACGAACCTGGTGGACAATGCCATCAACTACTCACCGTCCGGGACCGTGGTGTCGATCAGCCGGGTGCTGCGCGACGATCAGGTGCTGATCGCCGTCACGGACCGCGGAATCGGGATCGCGGCCGAGCATCAGGAGCGGGTGTTCGAGCGCTTCTTCCGCGTCGACCCGGCCCGGTCAAGGGCCACCGGCGGGACCGGCCTCGGTCTGGCCATCGTCAAGCACGTCGCGGCCAATCACGGGGGAACGGCCGCATTGTGGAGTCATCCGGGTACGGGCTCGACGTTCACTCTGCGGTTGCCGGTCATTGACGCCCCACCGAGCCGTCCGGCCCCTGACCCCGACGCCCCCGGTCGCCCGACCCCCGGTCGCCCGGCCGCCGGTCGCCCTACCCCCGGTCGCCCGGCCGGTTCCGCCACCGTAGTTGTCCCCAAGTCCTTCCCGACACCCAGTCGTACCGCTGGCCAGAGCGCTGAGCAGACCCCTGTGGACACCACTACCGAACCGGCACACCGAGGAGCCCCGTGACCAAGGTCCTGATCGTCGAGGACGAAGAATCGATGGCAGATCCGCTGGCATTCCTGCTGCGCCGGGAGGGATTCACCACCCAGATCGCGGCCAACGGGCCGGACGCACTCACCGAGTACGACCGCAACGGGGCGGACATCGTCTTGCTGGACCTGATGCTCCCCGGCATGAGTGGTACCGAGGTCTGCAAACAGTTGCGGGCACGCGGTCCCGTTCCGGTGATCATGGTCACGGCCCGCGACGCGGAAATAGACAAGGTCGTCGGCTTGGAGCTGGGGGCCGATGATTACATTACGAAGCCCTATTCCACCCGCGAACTGATTGCGCGAATTCGAGCGGTATTGCGTCGCGGCGTGGAGGCGGAGGATCCGGGTTCGCCGGTGCTGCAGGCGGGACCGGTCCGGATGGATGTCGACCGGCATGTGGTGAGCGTGCACGGCGATCCGGTACCGCTGCCACTCAAGGAGTTCGACCTGCTGGAATATCTGATCCGCAACGCCGGACGGGTGCTGACCAGGGGTCAGTTGATCGACCGGGTGTGGGGTTCGGATTATGTCGGCGACACCAAGACGCTTGATGTGCACGTGAAACGCCTGCGGGCCAAGATCGAACCCGATCCGGCCGCGCCCCGCTATCTGATCACGGTGCGGGGACTGGGTTACAAGCTCGAAGTTTGACCGGGTGTCCCGCTTCACCGGTCGTTCGCCTCTGGTGCCCGCGCGATCCCGGTAGCGTGGTGGATCGCGCGGCGTACACCGGCTGTCCCCCGAACTCCGGCGCGCCGCCCGGATGGGACAAGGACGACAAGGCCGAAGAAGTAGCGGATGCTTGTGTAGGAGAGGCCGTGGGAATGGAGCGGGACGAGGCCCTCGCGGGCGTGGCCCATGCTGTTCGCATACCCGAAATTCCGGTCGGCATGTCTACGGCCGCCGTCTATCCCGAACCGACGGCCGCCGCCTTTGCGCTGGCCGCCGAACTCGGATATGACGGCGTCGAGGTCATGGTGCAGACCGATCCGGTGAGCCAGAGCGTCGACGCATTGTCCGATCTCGTGCAGGAGTACCAGATACCGGTCCTTTCGGTACATTCCCCCTGCCTACTGCTGACCGCGAGAGTCTGGTCGTCGGACCCATTGGTCAAACTCGCGCGGTCCGTGGACATGGCCGAGCGCCTGTCGGCGACCGCCGTGGTGGTTCACCCGCCATTTGTCTGGCAGCGATCGGCGGTGGCCACGTTTACGCCTTCGGTAGCCGAACTCCAGGATCGGACCGATGTCCGCATTGCGGTGGAAAACATGTTCCCCGTCAAGGTGCGCGGCGCGGTGGTCAACTCCTATCGTCCGCACTGGAATCCTGTCGCAGCCGGACATCGCTGGTTCACACTCGATCTCTCGCACACCGCTACTTCGCGAATCGATGCCATGGAGTTGGCCGCCCAGATGGGCGACCGGCTCGGGCACCTGCATCTCGGTGACGGTTCAGGATCGGCAAAGGACGAGCATCTGGTGCCGGGCCGAGGTGGGCAACCGTGCGCGGAAATGCTGGATCTCTTGTCGCGCAACGGATTCGACGGTGCAGTTGTGGTGGAGATCTCGACCAGAAACGTCGCTCAGGAGGAACGGGAGACCGATCTGGCCGAGGCACTGACTTTCGCCAGACTTCACTTGGCCGCATCGGTGTGAACCCTGCACGTTGGGGAACGGCGGTTTGCCCGGGAGTGCGATGGCGGCGTCGGGCTATCGCCCCCAATAGGTAGTCACTGCCGACATAGTGAAATTCTTCGCGCCAACTCGGGTAGGTGTGAGACAAAGTGCCGGATCAGCGCTACGCTGTGTCAGCGCCGGATCGTCGACGAACCGATCGCTGCTACCTCGAGGCACTTCGGGTGAATACCGGGTGCGATGTCGCGGGACGTCCATGGAATGTTCGGCTCGCCCGAGGTGGTCAGTTGTCGATGCGTCGGCATGGACACGGGATCCCCGGACAACTCGAGAAAGGCACACACCATGGCTCAACAGACAACCGTGACGCTGACCGACGACATCGATGGGAGCCGAGCCGCCGAAACGGTGTCCTTCGGCCTGGATGGCAAGGTCTATGAGATCGACCTGAGCAAGAAGAACGCGGCGAGCCTGCGGAAGGTCCTCGGCGAATTCACCTCATCGGCCCGCCGCGTGCGAGCCGGCGCGAAGTCGGCCAAGACAACGCGGCATTCCGCGCCGTCGGCGGTCGACGCCAAGGCCGTCCGGGAATGGGCTCAGGCGCAGGGCATCTCGGTGTCCGCGCGTGGGCGCGTTCCGTCGGACGTCGTCGAGAAGTACCATGCTGCCATTGGCTGACGACTTCGGGACGCCGTCGTGACGGCAGCTGAAAGTCGTCGACCGCGAATTGATTGCCGGAAGCCCGGCCTGCACGCCGCAGGCCGGGTTTTCCGTGTGGTCCCTTGACGTTCGGCAGCAATCGACGAGGATCGCTGGCAATGGTGGCCATTTGCGGGTCGTCTGCCGCGGGGCACTATCGGGTGGAAACAATACCGACCATCGGGTGCGAATTCACCCATCGTGTGCCTTTTGCACCACTGAAGGATGTTAGGGGAATTCTTTGGGGTTACCTGCGGGCCCGGCCCGGCGTGATCCGATTTCAAATCCACCACCCGGGCTTCGTGCTTGCGCGTTCTGCGCTCGCCTTTCGGCGTGTCGCGTACCGGCGGCCACCGCATCGTGGTCGGGTGGTGTTTCCCAGGCAATGACTTCGATTCGGCCGGCGGCGACGCCCGGCGAACGCGATCGCTGAGGGCGCCCCGGTGAAATCGCGCTATTCGATTCTCGGCCCGCGTCGCGCGGTGCCGGTTACGGCGCATCCCACGCCGTTGTACCCGTCGGCCCGCGTCGAGCGGTGCCGATTTCGGCGCATGACGCGGCTGTGTGGCACTGCCGGCTGCCGCTCGCTTGCGCGACGTCATGGACGCCGTCAGGCACGGCGGTACGGATTGGCGATCAACGGCTTTCTGTCGGCTCCGGGGGCAGGTTGTCGCGAGCCCACATCGCGGCGCTGGTGCGGTCCGCCACGCCGAGCCGCCGGAACAGATGCCCGACGTGGACCTTCACCGTCCGTTCGCTGATGCCCAGTGCTCGGCCGATCTGCTTGTTGGGCAGGCCTTTCGCCACCAGTCGGAGCACCTGGGTTTCGCGGACGCTCAGCCCGTCGCCGACCTTCGGCGTTGCCGACGGTAGCAACGCCCGCGCCACCCGCGGATCCAGCGGAGCGTGTCCCTGCGCGGCTGACCGGATGGCCGACAACACGTCTCGCGGATCGCAGTCCTTCAGCAGGTAGCCGACGGCCCCCGCGGCCAGCGCGTCGGCGACCCGAGCCTGGTCCTGGAAGGACGTCAGCACCACGACGTGGGTCTGCGGGCGCAGCGCCAGTATCCGCCGGGTGGCCTCCACCCCGTCGATCCCGGGCATCGACAGGTCCATCAGCACCACATCGGGTTCGTGCTCGGTGGTCATGGTGACGGCCTGCTCGCCGCCGGCGGCTTCACCGATCAGGTCCAGGTCTTCGGTCGACCCGATGAGCGTCGCCAAACCGGCCCGCACGAGCGGGTGGTCGTCGACCAGCAGTACTCGGGTCATCGCGCACTTCCTCCCATCGTGGTGTCGTCGCCGGCCGCGGCCGGCTCGCGGGCACTTCGCCGCCGGCACCGATCATCGCGTGTTCCCCCCGTCACCGCGGCACCCGCAGCCGCCACTGCGTGCCCTCGCCGGGGGCGCTGGCCAGCCAGAGTTCCGCGCCCGCCTGGCTCGCGACGTCGCCGAGCACGCGGAGCCCGAAATGCCCCTCCGGCGGATGCGCGAGCGCTTGGCCGGCGTCGAAGCCGATCCCGTCGTCGGCGACGTCCAGCACCGTGTACCCGCTCTCGCGTGCCAGCCGGACGACGACGCTGGAGGCGTTCGAATGGCGGGCCACGTTGCCAAGGCACTCCTGGGCGACCCGGAAAACGAGCCGTTCGCCGGCCGGATCGAGCCCGGTGCCCGCGGGCAGGTCGAGGGTGACGGCGATCCCGCGGGAGCGCACGCTCGACACCAGGTCCTCCAGGGCGGGCGTCAACCCGGAAATGGCCAGATTCGGCGGATAGATGTCGACCAGCAGGGAGCGAAGGCCCCCGATGCTGGCCCGCACCGTCCTGGCCGCGCCGCGCAGTTCCTGCCCCAGAGCGGGCTGCCCGACGGATTCGGCGCGCTCCGCCGCGCCCGTCACCCGGAACGATGTCGCGACCAGGTCCTGGACCACCCCGTCGTGCAGGGCTCCCGCGATCCGCCGGCGTTCCTCGGTGGAGGCGTCGACGGACCGTTGCAGCAGCGCCTCCCGCTGGCCCTGAGCCAGCCTGAGCCGGTCCAGCAGTCTCCACAGCACCGGGATCAGCAGCACCACGAGCAACAGGATGCTGCTCAGGGTGACCCCGGCGAACCCCCGCCACAGCTGCCCGCTGCGGGCGGTCACGTCGTCGTACTTGAAGTAGGTCTCGAACAACAGCGGGGTGCCCGACTTCGTCCAGACCGGGCGATAGGCCTCCAGCAGCTGCCCGCTGTCCCGCTCGAACTGGTTCTCCGGTGCCTGCAGGTCCGAGACGTCCGCCCTGGTCTGCGGGTCGGTCAGCACGTCCTGCTCCTCCTCGCCGAGCGGGAAGGTCTGGCCGATCAGCCGCGGTTCGTCGGAGTACAGGATCCGACCGTCCGGGTTCCAGATCTTGACCCGGACGATCGAGTTCAGGCTCAACACGTGGTCTCGGACCACCTTGCTCACGGAATCCAACGCCGTCGGATCGCCGGTGATGATGCCGTCGTCCAGCGCGGGTTGCACCACCGTGTCCGCCAGCAGGTCAGCGGTCTTGGCGGCGTCATTGACGGCCTCGGCCTCGGCCAGTCGCCGCGCCGCCACGATGCCGACCAGGGCGACCGCGATGATCACCACGATGGCGCCGGCGATGACCTGGACGAACACCCGCGGCACCCGGACCGGTGCCTCCGGACGTGACGAAGCGCCCGCGGCGACTGGGATCCACCGTGGGCCTTCGTCGTCGTCAGGTTCGCTCATGAATGACCGGCACCGTCATCCTTTCCGCCGCCGCCACCGTGACTGCTGCTGCTGCCCCGGCCGCTGCTGCTTCCGCCATTGTCGTCTGCGCCGGCGGGGGTCGGCGCCGTGCTCGGGTCGTCGGTGGGATTGTCGGTGGGATTGTCGCTGCCGCCGTTGTCCGAGCCGGTGCCGCTGTTGTCGTCGCCCGGCCCGGCTTCGTCAGACGGTCCGCTGCTGTCCTCGGACTCGCTGGTCGCGCTCGAGCTCTGACTGCCCTGGTGGTGCTCGGCCTCGGTGTCCCCGGGCGCGCGATCGCCGCCGCGGTCGTCCCCCGGCTCAACTTCGCCGGAGGTCCGGTCCCCGCCGTGGTCGTCGCTGGTCTCGGTGCTGGCTGTGCTCGCTGTGGTAGCCGTCGTCGGGCTCGCCGTCGTCAGGTCGGTGCCGTGGTCGTCGACGGTCGCGGCTTGCGAAGGCACCTGGACCGGGACACTCTCTCCGAACGATGCGTTTCCGACCAGGCCTAGCGCGGCCGGAACGGCCGCCAGTACTGCCGCCGCGGTGGCGATCATGATGCGCTTCATGTCGGTTCCTCTCGTAGTTCCTGCTGTGTACCTCCAGTTCTCCCTTGTCGGCGGTAGGTGACGCCATCGGACCTTGGTACTAGTACCGGTGCGGTGCCCGGTGGTGTGCTTGGTGCAGAACCTGCGCAGGTCGCGGGCCCGTACCATCGGCGGGTGGCCTTGCAGCTCTATGACACCGCGACCCGGACCGTGCGACCGTTCGAGCCGCAGCGTCCCGGCGTCGTCACGCTGTACAACTGCGGCGCGACGGTCCAGTGGCACCCGCACATCGGTCACCTGCGCGGCGCCGGGATCGTCTACGACGTGCTCCGCCGCTGGTTGGAATTCAACGGCAACGAGGTGCTGCACGTCCGGAACGTCACTGATATCGACGACAAGATCCTGGCCAAGGCCGCAGAAGCGGGGCGGCCGTGGTGGGAATGGGCGACCACCCACGAACGGAGTTTCTCCGACGCCTACGACACCCTCGGCTGCCTCCGACCGTCCATCGAACCAAGGGCGACCGGGCACATCCCGCAGATCATCGAGATGATCACCGGCCTGATCGAGAAGGGTCATGCCTATGCGATCGACGGAGACGTCTATTTTGCCGTCCGTACCCAGCCCGATTACGGATTCCTGTCCGGACAGCGGCTCGACGAGATGGTGCAGGGCGAGACCTTCGGGCTGAGCAAGAAGGACCCGGCGGACTTCACCATGTGGAAGGCGGCGAAGGCCGATGAGCCGTGCTGGCCGTCGCCGTGGGGGCCGGGCCGCCCGGGTTGGCACATCGAGTGTTCGGCGATGGCCCGCACCTACCTGGGCGATCAGTTCGACATCCACGGCGGTGGCCTCGACCTGATCTTCCCGCACCACGAGAACGAGGCCGCGCAGTCGCACGGCATCGGCGAGGGTTTCGCCAGGTACTGGATGCACTCGCACTGGGTGACCATGAGCGGCGAGAAGATGTCCAAGTCGCTGGGCAACATCCTGTCCGTGCCGGAGATCACCAAGCACATTCGGCCGGTAGCCCTGCGCTATTACCTGATCAGCGTGCACTACCGGTCGTCGATCGAGTACTCCCCGGAGGCGTTGGACGACGCCTCGAAGGCGTACGAACGGATCGAGGCGTTCCTGATGCGGGTCTCCGATCGGGTTGGAAACGTCGAGATCGGTGTTGTACCGGACGGTTTCCGCACGGCCATGGACGACGACCTTGGGGTGCCGCGGGCGCTGGCGGTGGTGCACGAGCAGGTCAGGGCCGGCAATGCCGCGCTGACCGCCGGGGATGCGGACAGGGCAGCCGCGCTGGCCTCCTCGGTCCGGGCGATGGTGTCGGTGCTGGGGGTGGATCCGTTGGTCGCGCCCTGGAACACGGCCGGTGACGACCGGCGACTCATGAACGCCACCGGGGCATTGATCAGCGCGCTACTTCAGGAACGTGCCGGTGCCCGTGCCGCTCGTGACTTCGCGACCGCCGACGCGATCCGGGATCGGTTGGCGGCGGCGGGTTTCGCCATCGAGGACACCAAGGACGGGCCGATCTGGTCCGTGGCCGGTGAACGCTGACGCGGTGTCGTTTCCGCTGCCTGCGCCGATGCCTGGGCCGGGGGCGGTGCCGGTCGACCGGGCCGATGCTCCGGCGCGGCGGGGATGTTGCCGAGAGAAGGAGTGTTCGTGATGGCTGGTAATTCCCAGCGGCGCGGTGCCATGCGAAAGCCGGGCACCAAGAAGGGTCCGGTCGTCGGGTCCGGTGGTCAGGCCCGCCGGGGCCTGCGTGGCAAAGGCCCGACGCCGCCCGCGGAGAACCGCACCGGCCATGCGGCGCGTCGTGCCGCGAGTCGTGACTCCGGTGGCGCGGGCAAGGGCGGCAAGCAGGGCGCCGGGGGAACCACCGGGCGTGGTGGCCGCGGGTCCCGCGGGCCGGCAGCGCTGCCGGAGACGGTCGTCGGCCGGAATCCGGTGGTCGAGGCGCTGCGTGCCGGGGTGCCGGCCACCGCGCTGTACGTGGCCTCCGGGCTGGCGTCCGACGAGCGGGTGTCCGAGGCCATCGCCGCGGTTGCCGAGCGAGGCATCGCGCTGCTGGAGGTCTCCCGGCCCGAACTCGACCGGCTGACCGGCAACGCGGTACACCAGGGGCTGGCGCTGACCGTGCCGCCCTACCAGTATGCGCACCCGGAGGACCTGCTCGCCCGGGCCGCCGATTCCGGCCGGGCGGCTTTGATCGTGGCGGTCGACGGCGTCACCGATCCGCGGAACCTCGGCGCCATCGTCCGGTCCGCGGCGGCGTTCGGCGCGCACGGTGTGGTGGTGCCGGAACGGCGCAGCGCGGGCATGACCGCGTCCGCCTGGCGCACGTCGGCGGGCACCGCGGCACGGATCCGGGTGGCGAGGTGCACGAACCTGGTGCGGACGCTGAAGGACTACGCGGCGAAGGGTCTGATGATCGCGGGGCTGGACGCCGACGGAACGGTGGACACCGATGATTTCGAACTGGCCACCTCGCCGTTGGTGATCGTGGTGGGCTCCGAGGGTCGCGGGTTGTCGCGGCTGACCCGGACGGTCTGTGACGTCACCGTGTCGATCCCGATGGTGCGGGCGGTGGAGTCGCTGAACGCGTCGGTGGCGACGGGGGTCGTGCTCGCCGAGGTCGCCCGGCGACGCCGGGTGGGCTGAGGAGACGGAGCCGGGGTTCTGAGCTGGGGGTGTGCGCGAGGGGTCGGCGCTGGGGAACACACCGGTGCCCGGGCGGGCGCGGACGGGGTGTCGCGCTCACGATGCTCTTGAGCCCGTGCCGACCCGGTGCTGCAGCATAGGCATCGGTCCCACGGAGTGAGCATCGTTCCCACAGCGTGGGCATCGTCCGTGGGGTCGGTTCGCGTCGGCTGGGCCGCCTCGCCTCGCCGCGCCGCCGCGCCGCCGCGCCGCCGCGCCGCCCTGCCGCGCCGAGCCGCGCCGCGCCGCCCTGCCCTGCTGCCCTGCGGCGCCTCGCCGATCCGGCGCGACAATCCGGCGCTCGCGCTCCGCGTGGCCAGTGAGCTACCATGCTGAGAGCGATTATCAGCTTCAGCAGTGCTGGGAACAACGTGCAGGGAATCGGTATGACAGTCATCGTGCGGAGGGCGGGCGCAGGCGTGCGGGCCCTGCTGGCCGTCGCTGCTGCGGTGGTAGTGGCTGCGTGCGGGTCGAACATCCCCGCGACCGGCAGCGGCGCGTCCGGCAGTTCGACCAGCGCAGCCGCGCCGATCTCCGTCGTCACCTCGACCAACGTCTGGGGCGACGTGGTGTCGCAGGTCGGCGGCCAGTCCGTGACGGTGCGGCCGCTCGTCACCGATCCGTCCGCGGATCCGCACTCCTTCGAACCAAGCGCGCAGGCTCAGCTGGCGGTGTCCAAGGCCGAGCTGATCGTCGAGAACGGCGGCGGTTACGACGACTGGATGACCACCCTGATCGACGCTTCCGGATCGGTCGCGCCGATCATCGATGCCGCCCCGCTGTTCGGATCCGGCGCGCCGACAGACCCAACGGACGGGCTCGTCAACGAGCACGTCTGGTACGACCTGCCGACCGTCGACGCCGTGGCGCAGAAGGTGGCCACCGAGCTCAGCGACCTGCGTCCCGAACAGGCGGCCTACTTCCAGGCCAACGCCGACGCTTTCACCGGCAGGATCGCCCGGCTGACCGCAAAGGTGCAGGAAATCAAGGCCGCCCATGACGGCACCGGGATCGCGGTCACCGAACCGGTTCCGCTCTACCTGACCGAGGCCGCCGGGCTGGTCGACAAGACGCCGGAAAGGTTCAGCAAGGCCATCGAGGACGGCACCGATGTACCCCCGACGGTGCTGAACGACACCCTGGCGCTGTTCACCGGCGGGCAGGTCGCCGCGTTGGTGTACAACGCGCAGACGGCATCGCCGGAGACCGAGACGGTGCTGAACGCGGCCGAACAGAACCACATCGGCGTCGTGCCGGTCACCGAGACGTTGCCGGAAAATACGGACTACCTGAGCTGGATGGACGACACGATCACCGCGCTGGCGACCGCGCTGAACGGATGAGCGCCGAGGGATGAGCGCTGAGCAGATGAAACGGCAGACGATCATGGACAGCGCAACACCGGGTGCCGCCTCGTCGGGGATCGCGGCGCCGATCGCCGCCGCGAGCCTCGGTGCGCCGGCACCGCGCCCGGTGGCATCCGCCGTGCAGCCGGTGGTGTCCACCCGGGAGGCCGGCCTTGCGTTCGGCGACCGGGTGCTCTGGAGCGGGCTGGATCTTGACATCCCGCCGGGCCAGTTCGTGGCGATCCTGGGGTCGAACGGGTCGGGAAAGACCAGCCTGATCCGGGTGTTGCTCGGTGAGCAGCCGCTGTCCACCGGTGAGGCGTGGATCGCAGGTGAACCGGTTCGGCGGGGCAGCACGCTGGTCGGCTATGTGCCGCAGAAGGTCTCGATCGACAGCGCCACCATGGTGAAGGCGCGGGACGTCGTGCGGATGGGCCTCGACGGCCACCGCTGGGGAATGCCGATCGGCACGGCGCGCACGCGTCACGAGGTGCGCAGGACCATCGACGAGCTGTTGGCCTCGGTGGGTGCCGCGCAGCTCGCCGACGCGCCGGTCTCCATGCTCTCCGGCGGCGAGCTGCAGCGGGTCAGGGTGGCCGCTGCGCTGGCGTCCAACCCCTCGATCCTGTTGTGCGACGAACCGCTGGCCGCGCTCGACCTCCGGCACCAGCAGGAGGTGGCCGCCTTGCTGGACCGCCGGCGGCGGGAGCACGACACCGCTGTCCTGTTTGTCACCCACGACATCAACGCGGTGCTGGACTATGTCGACCAAGTGCTCTATCTGGCGGCCGGGCGCTTTCGGCTCGGGCCGCCCGAGGAAGTCCTCACCTCGGAGGGGCTGACCGAGCTCTACGGCGCGCCGGTCGACGTCATCCGGACCCAGGGCCGGGTCATCGTGGTCGCCTCCACCGATCCGACCGCCGGACTCCACCTGTCCCACGACGATCACGGCGCGACCGACCCGCCCGCCGGCCCGACCAGGAGGTTCCGCCGATGAGCGTGTGGGACAAGCTGTTCAGTTTTCAGAACTACGCTGAGCTTCTCGGCCTGTTGCACAACTCGATCCTGGCCGGCGCACTGCTGGGACTGATCGGCGGACTGATCGGCGTCTTCGTGGTGATGCGCGATCTGACGTTCGCGGTGCACGGGATCAGCGAGTTGTCCTTCGCCGGCGCGGCTTTCGCGCTGTTGGTCGGGTTCAACGTCGTCATCGGCTCGATCCTGGGGTCGCTGTCCGCGGCGCTGCTGATCGGTTTCCTTGGGGTGCGGGCGCGGGAACGGTCGTCGTTCATCGGCGTGCTGATGCCGTTCGGCCTCGGCCTCGGCGTGCTGTTCCTGGCCCTGTACCCCGGGCGTGCGGCGAACAAGTTCGGACTGCTGACCGGTCAGATCGTGGCCGTGGACGATCCGCAGCTGTTCTGGATGCTGGGTGTGTCGGTCATCGTCATCGCCGTGCTCGCGGTTCTCTGGCGGCCGCTGATGTTCGCCACCGTCGACCCCGAGATCGCGGCCGCCCGCGGCGTTCCGGTGCGCGCGCTGTCGCCGGTGTTCATGATCGTGCTCGGTTTGACGGTGGCGATGGCGGTACAGGTGGTGGGGGCGCTGCTGGTGCTGGCCCTGCTGGTCACCCCCGCCGCCGCGGCCATGCGGGTGACCGCATCTGCGCTGTGGGTGCCGGTGCTGTCGGTGACCTTCGGGGTGACGTCGGTGGTCGGCGGGATCCTGCTGGCGCTGGGCGGCAGCCTGCCGATCAGCCCGTACGTCACCACGATCTCTTTCCTGATCTACGTCGTCTGCCGGATCACCGGCAATCGGCGGTTGCGCAGGGGCTGGGCCCGCCGGACTGAGCTCTCCCAGCCACCCGCCGCCGAGGAGCGGCGCGAACCGTCCGTCGCCTGACGCGAAACGCCATCTCCACAAAGGGCACCCGCCCGCCGCGCGAGGGTCTCGCACGACGGGCGGGTTGCTTGTGCGGAGCCGGTCAGCTCAGTCGGTGGGAACTCCCTCCGGCAGGGCGTGCGAGACGATCGGCGACGAATCCGCGGGCACCGCGGCGGACGCCCGGAGGCGCAGGCCGTCGCTCGGGTTGAACAGGTGCAGGTGGTCGGCATCGGTGACCGTGACCTGAACCGTCGAGCCGCTCTGCGGGTGGATCCGCGCGTCGGTGCGGATCACGATCCGTCCGCCGTCGGGGGTGTGGCCGTGCACGAACGAGTCGGCACCCAGCTCCTCGACCAGGTCGATGATGACCGGCAGCCCGTCGGTGCCCAGCGTCAGGTTCTCCGGACGGACACCGAAGGTGACCTCCTTCAGACCGAGCGACGAGGCCTCGGACAGCAGCTCGCCGGGCAGCGGTACGTTGGCCTGGCCCAGCGTGGCGCCCTCGCTGGTGAGCGGGACGGTCAGTAGGTTCATCGCCGGCGAGCCCATGAAACCGGCGACGAAGACGTTGTTCGGCTTGTCGTACAGGGTCCGCGGGGTGTCGCACTGTTGCAGGATGCCGTCCTTGAGCACCGCGACGCGGTGGCCCATCGTCATGGCCTCGACCTGGTCGTGGGTGACGTAGACGGTGGTGGTGCCCAGGCGCGCCTGCAGTTCGGCGATGTTCGCGCGGGTCTCCACCCGGAGCTTGGCGTCCAGGTTCGACAGCGGCTCGTCCATGAGGAAGACGGAGGGCTCGCGGACGATGGCCCGGCCCATCGCAACGCGCTGACGCTGGCCACCGGAGAGCGCCTTCGGCTTCCGGTCGAGGTACTTCTCCAGGTCGAGCAGGCCGGCCGCTTCCCGGACCTTGCTGGCGATCTCGGTCTTGTTGACGCCGCGGAGCTTGAGGGCGAAGCCCATGTTCTCGGCAACCGTCATGTGCGGATACAGGGCGTAGGACTGGAACACCATGGCGATGTCGCGGTTCTTCGGCGGGACGTTGGTGACGTCGCGGCCGCCGATGATGACACGTCCCTCGTTGATGTCCTCGAGGCCGGCCAGCATGCGCAGCGCGGTGGACTTCCCGGAGCCGGACGGGCCGACCAGGACAAGGAATTCGCCGTCGGGGATATCGAGATTCAGTGAGTCGACCGCGCGGACCGGCGGGCTGCCGGGGTAGATACGGGAGGCGTCCTCGAACTTGACGTCAGCCATGTGTCACGTCCTTCTCCTCGCCCCGAGGGTGGCGGGGTCGATGTGTGGTGGTGTGGTCCGCAACAGCGTATCGGCTCCCTGCAGCGATGGGAAGGGGTCGGGAAAACGTTTTCCGAGCGTAGGAGTGGATCGCCCGTCCGGACGAGCAGGGTCGCGGTCGGCCAGGGGGAAGGCTCGCGCTCGGTGACGGGACCGGGCGACGGAAAACTGTGCGGTCGCCGAACACGCTCCTGGATGCTTTCCCTTCGACGCCCACCGGATACCGTGCAGGGATGATGGATCGCCCACCACGGACGCGACCGCCGGCAACACTGGCGTCACTCGCGGCCGAGCTGGGCATCTCCCGGACCACGGTGTCCAACGCGTACAACCGCCCCGACCAGCTCTCCCCCCAATTGCGCTCCCGGGTGATGGAAGCCGCGAGGCGGATGGGCTACCCCGGCCCCGACCCGGTGGCGCGCTCGTTGCGCACCCGCAAGGCCGGCGCGATCGGGCTGCTGCTCACCGAGCAGGTGTCGTACGCGTTCCGCGACCCGGGCGCTGTTGCCTTCTTGGAAGGGCTCACCCTGGAATGCGACCTGGCCAGGGTCGGGCTGCTGCTGGTGCCCGCGCGACCGGACTCCGAGGACGTGCTGGCGGTGTCCAGCGCCGCGGTCGACGGGTTCGTCGTCTATTCCATGCCTGACGACGACCCGCATCTGGCGGCCGCGCTGGCCAGGCCGGTTCCCGCGGTGATCTGCGATCAGCCCAGCACCACCGGTGCCGACCTGGTGGGCATCGATGACGCGGCCGCGATTCGCGGTGTGGCGGACCACCTGCTCGGGCTCGGACATCGGCGCATCGGTGTCATCTGCATGCGGCTGGGCCGGGTGAACATGGACGGTCCGGTCTCCATCGACCGGCAGAATGCCGCGCACTATCACGTGCAACGCAACCGGCTCAGAGGATTGCGCGAGGCCTTCACCGCCGCCGGCGTGGCGTGGGACCGGGTCCCGGTGGTCGAGCGATTCGAACATTCGGTGGACGCCGGTGCATCGGCCGCGGCGGAAGTGCTGGCCCTCGACCCGGGCATCACCGCGCTCGTCGCCACCACGGACGTTTTCGCCCTCGGCGCGATCAACGAATTGATCCGGCGGCGGCAGCGGGTGCCGGAGGACGTCTCGGTGACGGGATTCGACGGCATCCGATCCGCCATCGATGCGCAGCTGACCACGGTGGTGCAGCCTGTGGTGGAAAAAGGCCGGCAGGCCGGGCGGCTGCTACTGAGCCCCGCACGCCGGACAGCCGGGCGCCGGGTGATGCTCGACACCACTTTTCTCGCCGGCAAGACCACGGCGCACCCGAAGGTCTGAGAGATCCGAACGGCTCGAGAATCAGGCCCCTCGAGAATCAGCCCCCTGATCCAATGGCTGTGTGCTCCTTGGCGACCGGTCCGGACGTGCCGGCCGCGTGCTGAGACCGGCGCTTCTGCCCGCGCCGCCGGGACGCGGCGAGCACGTGCAGCAGATCCGCCACCTGGGCCGGCTCGGCGATCCGGACGTCGGCGGCGGTCTGGCCGCGCCCGACCTTGACCCCGACATCGGGTCCGGACAACACGCCGAAGGCGTTCTCGTCGGTGATGTCGTCGCCGATGAACACGGTCGCGGTGATGTGATGCTGGCGCATCAGCGCCTTCAGCGCGCGGCCCTTGTTGGTGGTGACGACGGTCAGCTCCAGGACCTTCTTGCCGCGCAACAGGTGCACGCCCGGCCAGCTGGCCGGGTTCTCCTCGATCTGTTCGGTGACCGCCGCCGCCACCCGGTCGTCGACGCCGCGCAGGTGCACGGCGATCCCCGTCGGCTTCAGCTCCAGGTTCACCCCGCGGTACTCGGCGGTGATCTGTTGCAGCTCCAACTTCAACCGGAACAACCGCTTTCGGTCGTCGGCCGACAGGCTCGCCGAACTGTCCCGGTCCTCGGCCGAGGTCTCCGCGCCATGGCTGCCGACCAGGTGGATCCGCTGATTCCCGCCCAGCAGATCCTGCAGATCGGCCAGCGCCCTGCCGGACACCACGGCCACCACCGTGCCCGGGATCGCGGTCAAGGTCTCCAGTGCCTCCATCGACTCGGGCAGCGGCCGCGCGGTCGCCGGGTCGTCCACGATCGGCGCCAGGGTTCCGTCGAAGTCCGTCGCCACCAACAGCCGCTCGGTCTCGCTGATCTGCGAGATGGACGCGATGACGTCGTCGGGCAGCCTGGACATCGCGTCGGCCAGGTGGTCGCGGGTGCGTTCCAGCGAGGACAGGAACGCCGCCGCCCACCGGTCGACGTCATGCGTCAGCACCTGCCGGCGCAGCGAGCGCATCCGCCGGCGCGCCTCCACCGGGGACATCGTCAGGGCCTTGCGCAGGCCCTCCTTGACCCCGTCGGTGTCGTACGGGTTGACCAGCAGCCCGGCGCGCAGTTCCTTGGCGGCGCCGGTGAACTCGCTGAGCAGCAGCACCCCGCCGCCGTCCACCCGGCACGCCACGTACTCCTTGGCCACCAGGTTCATCCCGTCGCGGAACGGCGTCACTGTCATCACGTCGGCGGCCACGTAGAACGCGGCCAGTTCCTCGCGCGGCAGCGACCGGTGCAGGTAGTGCACGGCGGGCCGGCCGATCTTGCCGTAGTCGCCGTTCAGCGCACCGACCTGCCGCTCGATGGACTCCCGCATCTTCTTGTACGACTCGAGCCGTTCCCGGCTGGGGGTGGCGATCTGGATCATCACGGTGTCCTCGACCGCCGGGTCCTTCTCGGCCAGCAACTCCTCGAAGGCCCGCAACCTGACGTCGATGCCCTTGGTGTAGTCGAGCCGGTCCACGCCGAGGATGATCCGGCGGGGCCGACCGAGGTCGGCGCGGATGCGCCGGGCCGCGTCGTGCACCGCGGGGGTGGCGGCCAGCGCCGACTGCTCGGCCGAGTCGATCGAGATCGGGAAGGCCGCGGCGCGGATGGTCCGGCCGTCGTGCTCGATCGTGCCGCCGGTGGTGTTGGACCCGGTCAGCGACTTGGCCAGGCGGGCGAAGTTCCGCGCGCCACCGGGCAGCTGGAAACCGATGAGGTCCGCGCCGAGCAACCCGTTGACGATCTGGCTGCGCCACGGGAGCCGCATGAACAGCTCGACCGGCGGGAAGGGAATGTGCAGGAAGAATCCGATCCGCACGTCCGGCCGCAGCCGGCGCAGCAACTGCGGCACCAGTTGCAGCTGGTAGTCGTGCACCCAGACGGTCGCGCCAGGGGCAGCGACGTCGGCGGCCGCCTCGGCGAACTTCGCGTTGACCCGCTGGTAGGACTCCCACCAGACCCGGTGGAACTGCGAATCGGCCACCGCGTCGTGGTACAGCGGCCAGAGCGTGGCGTTCGAGAATCCCTCGTAGAAACCCATCACCTCGTCGGCGGCGAGGGCGACCGGGAACAGGCTCAACCCGTCGGTGGTGGTCGGCTCCAGGGTGACGTCGGGGGTGCCGGGCCAGCCGATCCACGCGCCGTGCCGACGGGACAGGATCGGTGCCAACGCGGTGACCAGCCCACCGGGGGCCTGCCGCGCCCTGGTGCTCCCGTCGGGGAGCGTCTCCAGGTCGAACGGCAGCCTGTTGGCCACCACCACCATGGAGGCCTGGTGGGCCGGCTCTGCGTGCTCATCGTCCGCGGACTCCGCTGCCGACCTCTGCTCATCCGGTGACCGTTCTGCGGAGCTCGACCCGTTGGGTGTTGCGGGTCCGTCGGTGGTGCTGGTCTCGCCGGGAGCGCAGGCGGTGTCAGTCTCGGTCGCGGGCAGGGTTCTCGGCGTGGACACAGCGTCGAGCCTATCGGCGCTCGACGAGGCATCGTCACGGGCCGATTGCACAGTGTTACGTCCGGGCGTCCGCGTTCACGGTTGGTGACCACGTCCGTGGCTCAGTGGCCGAACGGGTCAGGGTCCTTGCCCGGCATCCAGGACAGCCCGGGCACTCCCCAGCCGCGGGCCTTCACGGCCTTGCGGGCGGCCCTGGCATTTCGCCCGATCAGCCGATCCAGATACAGGTACCCGTCAAGGTGATCCACCTCATGCTGCAGGCAGCGCGCGAAGAACCCGGTGCCGTCCACCTCGACCGGTTTCCCGGTGACGTCGAATCCGGTGACCTTCGCCCAGTCGGCCCGACCCGTCGGGAAGTTCTCGCCGGGTACGGACAGGCAACCCTCGGTGTCGTCCTCCGGGTCGGGCATGTTCTCCGGGATCGTCGACGTCTCGATCGTGGGATTGACCACATACCCGCGCCGGCGAGTGCCCTTGTCCGGGCAGTCGTAGATGAACACCCGGCGATCGTCACCGATCTGGTTTGCCGCCAGGCCGGCGCCGTTCGCGACCTCGTTGGTCTCGAACAGGTCCGCGACCAGCATCGCAAGCTCCGCGGGGGGGTCGTCGGGAGGGGCGAATTCGGTGACGGCGCGGGTGGGTCGGTGCAGGACGGGTTCGCCGCAGATGACGATCGGCCGGACGGTCATGCGGCACAGCGTACGGAGCCAGGACCCTCGGTCGGTGCAGGACAGGACCTTTGGCGGGTACCCCACGATCTGCCCGACCCTGTAGCGTGCGGCTATTGGATAGGCCAGCCTAACTAAATCAGGCCAGCCGAGTACCGACAGGCGTCAGGAAAGGGAGTCGCGGATGCTGGCCACGTTGGTCATCGGCCTGCGCGAGGGCCTGGAGGCCTCGCTGATCGTCGGGATCATCGCCGCGTTCCTCAAGCAGAGCAACCGCCCGGACGCGCTCCGCGCAGTCTGGGCCGGCGTCGGCGCGGCCGTCGCGGTGTGCCTGGCAGTCGGCGTTGGGCTGCAGGCGGTCAGCTCGGGGTTGCCCCAGCGGCAGCAGGAGATGCTCGAGTGCGTGGTGGCCGCGATCGCCGTCGCGATGATCACCTACATGGTGCTCTGGATGCGGGCGCACTCCCGTGGGTTGAAGGCGGATCTGCAGAACGTGGCAGGTGGTGCCCTTGCCCGGGGCTCGGCGGCCGCGCTGGTGGTGATGGCCTTCCTGGCCGTCATTCGCGAGGGTTTCGAGACCGCGGTATTCCTGCTGGCGGCCTTCCAGTCGACGGTCTCGCCGGTGCAGGCCGCGATCGGTGTGGTGCTCGGCATCGCGCTCGCCGTCGGACTGGGTTACCTCATCTACCGGGGCGGCGTGCGGCTGAATCTGTCCCGGTTCTTCCGGATCACCGGAGTGGTGCTGGTGCTGGTCGCCGCCGGGTTGGTGATGAGCACGCTGCGCGCCGCCTACGAGGCAGGCTGGTTGACGGTCGGCCAGCAGACCGCGGTGGATCTGACCGCGGTCTCCCGGCCCGGATCGGTGCAGGAGTCGCTGCTGACCGGGATGCTCGGCATCCGCGGCACCCTGCCGGTGGTCGAAGTGGTCGCCTACCTGCTCTACGCGGTGCCGCTGCTGGCCGTGGTGCTGTGGCCGCCGAGCCGAACGCCGGCCCGGCGGACGGTGGGCGTGCTGCTGACCGCCGTGGCCGGCGGGGCGCTGGCCGTTGCGCTGCTGCTGGCCGTGCTGGCGCCGGCCACGCCGGGCTGGGTCGACGGTGCGCAGGGGCCCTTCACGCTGGCCGACGCTGCCGGCACGGTCGGCGGAACCGCGGTGATGAAGGTCGACTCGGGCGTGGCGTCGATGCAGATCACGGCCGATGTGGGCGGCTTGCCGATGACCGGTACCAGCACGCTGGTGGGAACGGGGCACACGGAGGTCGCGGACGGCTGGTCAGCGACCCGCTTTGCCGGGTCGCCGATCTCATCGACGCCCGATGCCGCTGCAGCCGGACTCCAGCAGACCCTCACCCAGGCGGATGTCGCGGCGTTGAACGGCGGTCGGCTGCCGGTCGGTCTCGGATCCGGCGGGCGATCCGGCGACACCGCCATGCCTGCCAGCTACACCGACACTGCCACGCCGACGATCACCATCGACAGGTCGACCGGGACCGTCCTGGGCCTTGACCTGCGGCTGGTCAGAACCGTGCAGGTCACGGCCCCGAGCGGTGTCACGGTCTCCGTCGGCACCGAATCGGACAGCACGCTGTCCACGACGCCCGCTGCGGTGGCCGCGAGCGTGGCAGGTCTGCTGGCTCTGCAACAGCAGAAGGCCGAGGGTGAACTGCTGGGCACCGTGTTGCCGGGGTTGCTGGTGGCCTTCGCGATCGTCCTGCTGGCGTTCGGGATTCCTCGGCGGGCCGGCCGCCGCGGGGCCGGCCCGGATCCGGCGGTCCTTGCCCCGCCCGCCGCGGAATCGGCTGAATCGCAGCACGCAGAGGGCACGGTTGCGCAGCATCTCACCAGCACCGGGCCCTCGACGCCGAGGCTCTGATCGACCTCCCCGATCGACCCCCGATCGCCCCTGAATGACCCCGATCGCCCCCCGATCGCCCCCCGATCGACCCTGAATGACCCCGAGCGCTCCGCCGTCCGCGGGTGATGGCACAAGGTGACCGTGGCACCAACTACTGTCGGTGACGAGTTAACTGCGGTTGACTAGGCAAGAGCCGGTCCGGTCATCGTGAATCCGGTGGTCGCCGTCAATGGCCAAATCCGGCTGGCGACCCCGGAGCAGGATGGCGGAATCCGGTTGCTCCGGCGGGCGACAACTCCACCAACAGGCAGGATCTCGATCCCGGCGCCCTCGCCGCTGCGCGGTCTTCTTCCGTGCTTTGCAGCGGGATCCGCACGTGCCATTCACGTTCCTGCAGACCCGTTTGGGCAGGTCAGACCTCCTCAACCAGTACATCGCGCATTTCGGGGGCGTCCGGCGGCCCTGCCCGCCCGGAGCGAACGCCCCTGGCGACTGGTTCGGCAAGAACCTGTTCGACTGACATCCGCGCGCTGAATGCGTCGCTGGGTGTAGATGGCCAAGTTCTTGACCTGCGCGATTCCACAACGGGGTGAATCTTTCCCCTATGGGGTTATTCACCCACACTCCATTGGGCCGAAAGGGTGTATCACCGGTTACTCTGTGGTAGAAAAGAGATGACAACGCATGTCAGGGCTTGTCCGGTCGCCCGTTTGGTCCACATCGACGCAGATGTCGCGATTGGCAGGGTCTCCCTGTGCGCGGCGTCGACGGGCGGGAGGTACCCGCTGTCCTCAACAATTGACAGGGGAAGTACGTGTCGCAGGCGTACGACGCACGGTCACAGCAGATGTTTGCCGCTGCTGTGTGCCGAGTGCTGCGTGAATCCCGGCGCAGGCAAAAGCTGACCCAGGCCGAAGTGGCCCAACGCACCGGTGGACTGGTCAGCAAGGCTGCGCTGGCCAACTACGAAACCGGTCACCGGTCGCTCAGGGTGGATGTGCTGTGGGTGATTGCCGGGGCCCTCGGCGAGGATCTCGGAACCCTGCTCACGGCCGCCGAGCGCAGTGTCATGCTCCGTCCGACGGCCGGCGGATCCGGGGGATCCATCACGGTCGATGTCGCCGAGGTGATGGCGAGCACCGACCCGAAACTCGTACCGGTTCGCCGGTGGTTCGAGCTACGGCACGCCAGCCCGGGCACCGTCGTGACTCTCGATGACGGCGCGATCTCGGCGCTGGCGTCCCTGATGAACGTCTCGCCACTGGAGTGCCGCCGAATCCTGACGCAGACGATTCGGAGCAGCCGCCCATTCGATCACCACATACCCAACTGACCTCGACCGGCTGACCTCCGCCGGCTGACCTCGGACGGGCGTGATCCAGCTGAGCGGGTACCAGGCAGACGGCAGTCCAGACGGCCCGGACGGGGCGTCAGACGCAGGCACCCAGACCGTGGGTGCACCGCCTGCCCCGGAGTCTGACTACCCGACTGGACCCGGCACCCGATCCGCGGCCACGCGTTCAGGATTCGGCCGCGCACGATCGTGGGTGATCGGAATCGGCGCCGGCCTGCTGGCGCTCGCCGCGATCTATCTCATCGAACTCCTTCTCACCAGCGGAGAGATCGAGCGAGGCACCACTATCGCCGGTGTCGACGTCGGCGGGCTGACCCCCGACGAGGCCGTCGCGGCGCTGAACGCCCAGGTCCTGCCGCGGTACGGCCGTCCGGTCACCCTCGACGTGCACGGCGAACCCATCAACCTGGATCCAGCAAACGCCGGTCTGGCGCCAGACGTCGCCGGCTCCGCGGCCGCGACCGATGAGCGCTCGGCCAACCCGATCACCCGGCTGACGTCGTTCTTCCGATCCAGCGATCTCCCGCTCGCCGTCGGCATCGATCAGGCGGCTCTGGCGGCCTCCCTGTCCGCCATCGCCCAGCAGATCGCGGTAGCCCGGGTGGAGGGCGCGGTGACGATCAAGGGCACGACGGTTCGGTCGGTGGCGCCGGTGATCGGTCGCGATCTGCAGGTACCCGAGGCCGTCACGGCTGTGTCCGAGGCCTGGCGGGCCGGCGGGCCTCGGTTTGCTCGAGGCACTGGTGCTGCCGGTGTCCGGCAGCCCGGTGCGGGCGTCGTCCGCCAAGGTCGACGCTGCGACCGCCGAGGCCACCCTGATCCTGTCCGCCCCGCTGGTGCTGGTCGGCCAGCCGTCGCTGACCACCGAACAGGCGCAGGCGCTCGGCATCAAGCAGGTCATCGGTGAGTTCACCACCGGCGGCTTCGCCACCGCCTCCGGGGTGAACATCCGGGTCGTGGCCGAGAAGGTGAACGGCGCCATTGTTCAGCCGCGCGCTACGTTCGGGCTCAACGAGTACACCGGCACCAGAGGGGTGGATCAGGGCACGTCCCGGCGGGGATCATCCAGGAGGGCGCGCTGTCCACCGCCGTCGGAGGCGGGATCAGCCAGTTCGCCACCACGCTCTACAACGCCGCGTACTTCGCGGGCATGGGCGACGTCACCCACACCCCGCACTCGTTCTACATCAGCCGCTACCCGGCCGGCCGCGAGGCGACCGTCTTCGACGGCGAGATCGAGTTGGCGTTCTCCAACGACTACGACACCGGGGTGCTGATCCACACCATCTGTACGGATTCCGACATCACCGTGCGACTCTGGGGCACCAAGCACGTCGAGGTGGAATCCATCTCCGGCGACCGGTTCGATTTCACCTCGCCGCAGGTCGTGGTCAAGCCCTACGGGCAGTCCTGTACCCCGTCGGGCGGGACGCAGGGCTTTTCGATCGTCAACACCAGGGTGATCAGCGACCTGGCCGGGGCGGAGATCCGGCGCGAGGACTTCACCACGGTCTACAACGGGCAGCAGAACGTGGTCCGTTCGCCGCCGCCGACTCCGGCGGTGACTCCGCCGGTGACAGCCACCTCCACCCCGGCGGCTGCTGCTACCGATGCGGCGCCCACGCCAGGCGGATAGCCCGGGCCGGAAGGTCAGAGCCGCGGCGCCGGCGACCCCGCGGTGGGGAGGCGGGGCAGCCGACTCCGGCTACGCTGGCCCACGTCTGCCGCCGTGGCGCAACTGGTAGCGCACCCGACTTGTAATCGGGCGGTTAGGGGTTCAAGTCCCCTCGGCGGCTCGGTCTTTGTCGCGTGTGCCGCGCGGCTCTTGTGCGGCCGGTTCCTGTGCGGCGGTTCCGGTGCGGCGGTCACGTGGGGCCGGGCCGCCGGTGTGGTAGGCGGAGCCCGCGGGTGTCTTGATCAGCGCATCGTGCCAACGCGGCCGGCGCCGCCGCGTCGCCCGCCTCCGCGACCTCCGCCGCGCCTCGCACGACCCCCGGCCGACGCGAACAACGACTGTCCACGCCGGGCCACGGCACGCTACCGTGGAGGCACGACGAAAGGCCCCGCCGTGACCGATGTGGATGGTTGCACCGGCCTGGACATGGCGACGGTGATCCATCGTGACGGCACTGTTGCGTTGCGCGATATCACCCTGCTGGCCCGCCCCGGCGAACTGTTGGCCGTCCTCGGCCCGTCCGGCAGCGGGAAGTCGACCGCCCTGCGAGCCATCGCCGGCTTGGTGAAGACCACCGCCGGCCGGGTGATGATCGCCGGCCACCCGACCACCGCCGAACCCTCACGTCGCGACATAGCCATGGTCTTCGAGAGCACCAAGCTGGTGCCGTTCCTGGACGTCGCCCGCAACATGGGCTTCGGCCTGGAGGTGCGGCACACCCCGAAGGACCAGGCAGCCGCGCGGGTGGAGCACCAGGCCCGCCGACTCAGGATCAGCCGGCTGCTCTCCAGGAAGGCCAACACCATCTCGGCGGGTGAGAACGGTCAGGTGGGGATCGGGCGAGCGCTGGTCCGCAGGCCAAAGGCGTTCCTGCTGGACGAACCGCTCGCGCATGTCGACGCTCATGAGCGAGCGCGGATGCGGCGGGTCATCACCGAAACCGTGAAACAGGCCGGCGTCAGCACCGTGTATGTCACCCACGACCAATCGGACGCAATGGCGATCGGCGACCGGATCGCAGTCCTCAACGAAGGGCGCGTGGTCCAGCTCGGTACCCCCAGCGACGTCTACGACGAACCGGTTGACCTGTTCGTCGCTGACTTCATCGGACCCGTGCGGATCGGTCAGCTGCCGGCCCGGGTCGTCGCGGCAGCCGGCATGACGGGCTACCAGGTCGGCCGACGCACGCTGCCGACGTGGGCGCCCGTTCCGCCGGCGCTGGCCGGCCACGTCGGCCGTGACGTCGTGCTCGGGCTGCGAGCCGAAGACGTCCGGATCGCCTCCGGAGACATCGACCCGGACCTGGGCACGCTGTCCGGGACGGTGCGGTCGGTCGAGCGCAACGGGCGCGACGCGTTCGTGACGATCCAGATCGACGCGCACCGGGTGGTGGCCAGGATGCCGGGCCGGACCGACGTCCGGACCGGTGACGCGGTGACGGTAGCGATCGACGCGTCAAAGGCGCACGTGTTCGAATCGACGACCGGCCAGGCGCTGGCGCACCCCTCGTACTGACCGGCCGGCCCCGTGACGCCGGGCGAAAGGTCATCGCGGCGCCGCGCCGACCCTGCGCCCGACGCCAGTGATCAAGGCGACAGGCCTGGTTGTTCCCCGCGCTCATGCGTCGATGCTGCCGGATCCTCGCCGACCCACCCGCGATGCCCTGACCGGCGCGGACAGCGTGGATGACGGTCGGCCCGGCCGTCGGACCGCGACCCGCAGCGGTGCGTGAGCGCTCGGACACCGGCCGGTCGCACGAAATTAACCTGAAGTCGTTTGCCCGCTCGACCATGCCGTGGTTAGCCTTGTGATGGGTCGCGAAACCACGCACCAGCGCCGAGGTGGAGATCACCGGGACGGCCGCAGGCAGACGATGTTCGACCCCAACCGCAGTCTCGTGACGAAACGTTCGTGTCGTCGGACTCGCGGATTCTCCGGCCAAGCGCCGGGCTCCACCCGGTCCCGTTGACCGGGATCCACCCGGCCCCCGCCGTTGTCGGGCCGACCCTTCGAAACTCGAGGACGACCATGAGCGCCCCTGTCCCCGCCACCCGTGCGGGACGTTGTGACTGCTGCTCGACCCCCTACCGCGCCGGCACTCCGATCGTCTGGGACACCGTGGTGTCCGGATGGGTCCTTGCCGGGCACCGCAGCGCCGCCAGCCGCAGGTGAGCTGCCTGAAAACCACTGCCGACACCCTCGCGAACATCGTTCTGATACCCGACCCGGCACCGTCCGCCGCGCCCCTCCGGGCGCCATGATCCACGCACCCGTGCTCTGGTAGACCGGGAGCATGGCAACCAAGCATCTGGAGATCGAACACAAATATGACGTCGCCCAGGACCTTCCGTGGGTCGACTTGAGCAGTGTCGACGGGGTGGCGGCCGTCGAGCCGGCCCAGGTGGTCGCCCTCACCGCGACCTACTACGACACCCCGGCGCTGCGGCTGGCTCGGGCGGGCATCACGCTGCGCCGCCGCACCGGGGGCTCGGACGCGGGATGGACGATGAAGCTGCCCGTCGGCAGCGACCGGGAGGAGCACGGGGAGCCGCTCGGCGAGGATGGCGAACCCGTTCCGGCCGCGCTGCTGGACCTGGTCCGGGCCTGGGCCCGCGACCATGAGGTGCGCCCGGTCGCGACCCTGAGCACCGCGCGGACCGTTCACCTGCTCGTCGGACCGTCCGGACAGCTGCTGGCCGAGGGCTGCGACGACGTCGTCACCAGCGAAGCGCCGCAGCCGGACGGGTCGGTGACACTGAGCCACTGGCGGGAGTGGGAGATCGAGCTCCTCGATGGTCCCCCCGAGGTGCTGGACGCCGCGGGCAAGCTGATGCGCGCGGCCGGCGCCGCACCGTCCCCCTGGCCGTCCAAACTCGCCCGTGCCCTCGGTGCCGCGGTGCCGAACCCGCCGGCGTTCGGGCAGCTGACCGAGCACAGCCGGGCCGGCGATGTGCTGCACGCCCACCTCGCCGCGCAGGCCGACGCGCTGCTGGGCTGGGACGGCCCCGCCCGCCGCGACGAGCCCGACGGGGTGCACAAGATGCGGGTGGCGACCCGCCGGCTGCGCAGCGCGCTTGGCACGTTCCGCAGGCTGGTCGACCGAGATGTCACCGATCCGCTGCGAGTCGAATTGAAGTGGATCGCCACCGTGCTGGGCGATTCCCGGGACGCCGAGGTGCTCCGCGAGCGGTTGCTGGCAGAGATCTCCGCGGAACCCGACGATCTGGTGATGGGCCCGATCGCCGCGCTGATCGAGGTGGAATTGCGTTCCGACCACCGCAAGGCACACGACCGGCTGGTGGAGGCACTCAACTCCGACCGCTACTTCCGGCTGCTCGACCGGCTGGACGCGCTGGTCGCCGACCCGCCGTTCACCCCGCCTGCGGACGGCCGGGCGGACAGGGTCGTCACGAAGCTGGTGCGCCGCTCCTACAGGCGGGTCGAACGGCTGGTCAAGGCCGGAGCTCCGGAGTCACCCACCGGGCGCGATCACTGGTACCACGAGATCCGCAAGGCGGCCAAGCGGCTGCGGTACGCCGGCGAGGCGGTCGAACCGGCCTTCGGCGCACCAGCGGCGACGCTGGCGAAGAACGCGGAGCACCTGCAGGAGGTGCTCGGCGAGCATCAGGACAGCGTGGTCGCCCGGCAGGCCCTGCGAGACCTGGGAGCTCGGATCCATCTGGAGGGCGAGAACGCCTTCACCATCGGACGGCTGCACGCCCTCGAGCAGGCCCGCGCCGACGAGGCGGCCGCCGAGTTCGAAGCTGCCTGGCGCGCGGTCTCCGACAAGCACCTGCGCAGCTGGTTGCGCTAGCCCCGAGAATCACGACCGTCGCGGTCAAGGAAGAACCGCACCATCTCGGCGGTGGCGTCCGGACCGCCGGGATCGGTGTAGCCGCTGCCGGCGCTGCCCCCGGACCAGGCGTGCCCGCATCCGTGCACCAGCCAGAGTTCTGCCGCGATCGCGCCCGTGTCGTCGGTGAACACCGTCCGGGTGTGCTGCCGGCCGGGTCCGCCAGGATTGGCCTGCTGCAACGGCGCAGGCCAGCGGTCGAGATGGTCCTCCCTGGCCAGTCGTGCGGCGAGCAGCCTCTCCGCGTTGACGGGAGCGACGACGGTGTCACTGTCACCGTGGAAGATGATCAACGGGAGACGGCTGCCGACGTCCGGGGTACCGCCGGAACGCATCGCGCTGAACCCCGACGACACATCATGCGCGGCCCCGTAGGCGATACCGGAGTGCACGCCCACCGCGGCGAACATCGCCGGGTAGCTGGCGGCCATCACCGCGGCCATCGCACCGCCCGACGACATCCCGGCAACGAAGACCTGGTCGGCATCGATCGAGTGCTGCGCCATGATTTCATGAACGATACCGGCGATGATCGCGGGCTCGCCGGCGCCGGCATGCTGGTCGGAATCGCGGTACCAATTCCAGTACCGATTGGGGTTCGCCTCCCGGGACTGCTCTGGATAGGAAACGAGAAATGTTTGGCGGTCTGCCATCTCGTTCATCCGGGTGCCGGCGGCGAAGTCCGCGGCACTCTGCGCACCGCCGTGCAACATGACCAGCAGCGGCACGGGTCGCCCAGCATTGGCAATGGGGACGCCGATCGGGATGTACAGGTCGTATCGCCGGGAGCCGGACGGCCCGTCGTGAACGTGATGCTGGGTCTGGCCGCGCACCGGGAGATCGGCCGGCGCCGACGCTCCCCGGCGCGCCGGGGCAGTGGTCGGTGCCGCCGTGGCAATGCCGTGGCCGGGCGATCCGTTGGCGAGGGCAGGTTCGAGCAGGTCGTCGTCGATCGGCGCCCGGTCGGCTCGAGCGCGATCAGTTCTGTCAAGGTCGTCCAGACGAGCACCGGCCAGGGCGCCGACGGCGTCGGGTTGATCGCCGACGAGCCGACCTCTCAACAGCGCCGCGGAGCTCTGAGCCCGCCCGCCGTCGAGTAGTCGGAACTCATTCGCAGCGTCGTCCCGGCTATTCGACATGCACGATGCCCTCGCGATTCTCCCGGCCGACCACGTCCGCGATCGGTGACGAACCCGGATCGCCGCGGCAGGTGACGGGCCGGTTGCTTCAGATGGTGCGCGGTGCCAATGCCTCTTTCACCGCCCGAGGGGCGCGGAACGCTCCGAGCACCTCGACCGAGCTGATGGTTGCCAGCGCAAGCTCGGGGGAAACATCGTTTCCGATGCTGCCCAACCCGAGCACACGCAATTCCACGGTTCGTCCTTCGGACCGCAACGTTTCCAGTTCGCTGCGGGTGTAGTGCTGGGTGCCAAGGGCCAGGGTCCTGCGCGCCACGGTGTCCTTCACGGCCCCCGCCCGGCTCTCCAGCTGCCTGCGAATGGCCGTCCTGATGAAGTCGGTGCGATTGGCGTAGAAACCCTCGTCCACCAGCAGATCGATTTCGCCGAGGTCGACCAGGCCGATGTTGATGGTGATCTTCTCGGTCTTGTCGATCTCCGCCATCTAGTCTCCGCCATCCTTCGGCCATCCAGCCACCAGGTTAGGCGAATGGTAGGCCGGGACAGCGCGGTTCTGTGTGCCAACGTCGTGCCGGGCTGGGTCAGGTGTTCCCGGACCAGCTTCCGAATCCGGTCGGCGGTACGCCTCGTCGCGTCCTGGGGCGACGCGTCGGACCGACTGATGACGTGAATCCCTGGTCGGTGCGCTCGGCCGCGCTGTCCTTCGCGATCACCGGCGCGGGACGGCTAGTTCTTGCCGGTGTCCGGAATGTCACCGGCGGGGGTGAGCTCGAAAACAGGATGCACAGCGGCCTCCGCAACGAATTCCGCCACCGGAGAGTCCTTGGTGGCCTTGAAATAGGACCGCGTGGCGCCGGCGATAGCCACGTATTTCTTCAAGACCGGGCCCGCTTCGGCGGCCGGGATCTCCCGGACCCCATAGACACCGGCATGCTTGCCGCGGCGCAGCGTCACGCGGCCGGCGGCGCGCGCATTGAGCACCCGCGACACCGGCCCGTACGCGCGACGAGCCACTTCTCGGTGCCCTCCTCGACCAGTGTCACCGGGGTCTTCCGCGGCGCTCCGGTCTTGCGGCCGACGGTGGTCATCATGTAGGTGTGCGGCACGAGTGCCCATCGGGTCAGCACGGCGACGAGGGCGTTCCCGGCACGTTGCGCGCGGTTCGCGGTGAACCGTTTTTCGGGCCACAACACCGGGTGGTGGGCGGGCCGCGGGGAGTCCCCTGAATGACCCTCCGTCGGGTCAGATCCTGTCGGGGGCGGTTCGGACGGTATCTCGGACATACGGCCGCCCCTCGGTTGCATCGCCGTCCGGTCGAGGCGGCATGACCTGGCTCGTGCTGGTCCCGCGTGCAGTATTGAGTCCGTCGGCGGCCGCGGCCCGGCTGAACCCGGGGACGAAGCAACATTGCCCCGTCGCCGTCCGCAAAGTAGCAGCGGTGGGTGGGTGTATCAAGGCCCCCGGCGGTGCATCCGTCGGGACCAAGAAGCGACTGGGTGGGTCCGCGATGGTGTGGGGGTTGGTCATGCATGTTCGCCTGCTCGGCCCGGCTGAGATCGAAACCGCCGTCGGGACAGTGGGTCTCGGGGGACTACGAGCACAGGCAGTGGTCGGCCTGCTCGCCGTGCGGGCAGGCGAGATGCTGAACGCGCTGCACCGAGGCCGGCCGCTCGGTGCTGATATCGTTGTCCACCGCCGGTGTCGCACGCCGGCCGCGCATGGCCGGCTGTCGGCGGAGAACCCGTTGTTCTCCGAGATCGCCCTGGCCGACGGACCGCTGATCGCCTACGACCTGGAACAGCTGCCACGGGTTCGGTAAACGATCGTGCTTGCCGCTTGCGAGACCGGTCGCGCAGGCGTGCACACCGGCGACGAGCTCATCGGCCTCAGTGCTACGTTCCTGGCTCGCGGGGCTACTCACTTGGTGGCATCGGTCGTCCCGTCCCCGACGCGGAAACCATGCCGCTGATGGTCGCCTTCCACGCTGAGCCGGCGTGTCAGCGACCCGCGGAAGGCGCTCCCACCTGCGGCGGCCCTTGCCGCGGCCCAGCACGAGCTCGGCGGTAGCACGGACGATCGGACGTTCGCCGCGTCGGCGGGGTTTCGTGTGCTTGGGATCCGGAATTCAGTCGGTGCGATCGGGTGCGCCTCCGTGATGTGCGACTGCTCCAACCTCATCACCCGGCGAGGCGATATCCCTGCCGGGAGAGAATCTCGCGCACCGGCTCGGTGTCGGCATCCGGATACTGGTCCAAGAGGGCCTCCAGATCGCTTCGCTGGGCCGGCGTTGAGTAGCTTGCGAGTTCGTGCTCGAGCTGGTGTCGCTGGGCACGGTCCGCTCGGTGGTGGGCGAGCGAATCCGCAACGTGGATGAGGGTCTTCGGCATGATGCTCATGGGGGTCCTTCCGCCCAACGTGAGCGCAATTCGCTCACGTCTGGTGGACGCCGTCCCGTTCAGGTCGTTCCCTCGGTCACCCGGCCGGGATCATGATCTACGCCACGTGCGGCCGAGCCCGGTGAACGTCGAGCGGTTAGGGTCCGGACCATGTCCCAGCACGCGCCGTCCGATGGGCCGCCCTCGGCAGCGTTCCGTGCAGCGTTCCCCGAATGGCAGCTCACCTCGAGCGGCTACCGGGCGGTGATCTCCACCGTCGGCGCGACGGTGCGCGAGCTGACGTACCGTGGACGTCACCTCGTCGTGCCGTTCGACGCCGGGACTGTCCGGCCGTTCTACCGCGGCGCGCTCATCGCGCCGTGGCCCAACCGCATCGCGGACGGTCGATACACCTTTGACGGCAGGGACTTTCAGGTCCCGCTCAACGAAGTGGACCGCAGCCACGCGTTGCACGGACTGGTGCACTGGAACCGGTGGGAAGCCGTCGAAGCTCTGCCGGACAGCGTTGTGCTGCGCACCGCGGTCGTCCCGCAGGACGGGTACCCTTTCGCGATCGACCTTCTCGCCGAGTACATGGTGGCTTCTCCTGGCCTCACCGGTCGGCTGACCGCGACGAATATCGGCTCTTCGCCTGCGCCGTACGGCTGCTGCCCGCACCCGTACCTGGTGGCCGGGACCTCTCCGCTGGACGAATGGCAACTCAGCATGCCGGCCGCGACCCGCCTGGAGGTCGACGAGCGGCTGATCCCGGTCGGAACCCGACCGGTCGATGGCGTGGACTGCGACTTCCGCACGCCGTCGGTGATCGGCGCCCGCGAGATCGATCACGCCTTCGCCGATCTCGTCACCGATGATGGCGGAAGCGTTGCGGTGCAACTGCTCGACCCCGCTCACGGCACCGGCGTCGAGCTGTCCTTCGGATCCTGGGCGCCATGGGTGCAGATCCACACCGCCGACCGGCCGGAGCCGGTCAACAATCGGGTGGGTCTCGCCGTCGAACCGATGAACTGCCCGCCCAACGCCTTCAACGCACCGCAGGGCCCGCCTGTCCTGGAGTCCGGGGCGACACACGTTGCACAGTGGACAATTTCGGCCATCTCGACGCCGGCTCCGACCGGTGGGTCGGGCTGACTGTCCCGCTCACACCGCAGGCGGTCGGGTGGATCCGCGGATCTGCAGGCTCGGCCGGACGAGTTCTTCCGTCGCCTCCGCACGCGGCTCCGTCATCCGCCGTAACAGGGCCTCGCCCGCCCTGCGGCCGACCTCCGGGCTGGCGTTGTCCACGCTGGTCAACCAGACATGCCGGATCTGCGCCAAGGAGGTGTTGTCGTAGCCAACCATCGACACATCCTGCGGGATCCGCAGGCCGAGCTCGCCGGCCGCGGACATCGCGCCGATGCAGGCGATGTCGTTGACCGCGAAGATCGCGGACGGCCGGTCGGCGAGGTTCAGCAACCGGATCGCCGCCCGGTAGCCACCTTCCTCGGTGCCGTCGCACAGTTCGACGAGTTGCCGATCGGCCAGCCCACGAGAGTCCATGACCTGCAGGTAACTTCGCCGGCGGATCTCGGCGACCGCCCCGAAAGTGCCTGCCAGGTGGGCGATCCGGGTGTGGCCGAGCTCCAGCAGGTGACTCACGGCGAGCTCGGTGCCGTACCGGTCGTCATTCGCCACCACGTCGACGTGCGGCAGGGCGATGTCCCGGCTCGCTGCCACCACCGTCGGGATCCCGGCGGTGGCCTCGACGATGACCGGGGATGACGGCATGGTGCCCAGCAACACCAGTCCGTCCACCCGCAGCTCCAGGAACGCGCGCAGCAGCGACTCGTCGGTGCGTCGATCCAATCGGCCGCCGGCCAGCGACGTGCGCAAACCCTGCGCGTGCAGGACCTGCGTCAGACCCTCCAGGCAGTCCACGAACCAAGGGTTGCGCAGATCGTTGAGCAGCACCCCCACCATGTTGGTCCGTCGCTCACTCAGCGTGCGGGCGATCAGGTTCGGCCGGTAACCCAACTCGGTGATCGCGTCCTGGACTGCGCGACGCTTGGCCTGGCTGACGTTCGGCGACCCACGCAACACCAGGGACACCAACGACTTCGAGACGCCGGCCCGGTCGGCGACAGTCCGGATGGTCGCCGGCCGGTCAGGAAGGGTGTTCCTGGCCATTGCTGCTCCCGCCCGGTTTGCGTTCGGTTGGACCGGTCCAGAATAGCGTTCGTTCGACGCTGTTCGCCGTCGACAGACCCAAGGGATGCGGGCGGTCGACACGGCACGCCCCTCTACTTCGCGTGCGCGCAATGCCACCAATATTGTCTTGACATCCTTACGAACCCTGCGAGAGATTGTGTGTTGGACCGGTCCACTACGCCGTTCAGCCAGCCCCGGGCGCGACATCGACAGGCGCCGCCACAGACTCTCAACGAGGAGGATCGGCATTCATGACGACGCCGAGCACGCCACCGTCCCGCCGTCCGTTCGGCGTCGCCGTCGCCGGTTTCGGCTGGATGGGCCGGGTCCACAGCCAGGCCTACGCCAGGGTTCTGCACCATTTTCCCGCGCTCTCGCTGGCGCCTGAGTTGGTCGCCGTTGCCGACGAGGTGCCCGGTCGGGCCGCGGAAGCGGCCGCGCAGTTCGGCTTCGACACCGCCCTCAATGACTGGCGCGATCTGGCGACCGACCGCCGTGTCAGGGCTGTCAGCATCGCGGCGCCCAATTTCCTTCACCGAGAGATCGGTGTGGCGATGGCCCAGGCTGGCAAGCACATCTGGATCGAGAAGCCGGTCGGGCTGAGTACCGCCGACGCCGCCGCCATCGCCGACGCGGTGCAGGCCGCCGGCGTGCAGGGTGCGGTCGGATTCAACTACCGCAACGCACCGGCCGTCGGTTACGCCCGCGAACTCGTCGCCGCCGGCGACCTCGGCACTGTCACGCATGCCCGATTCCGGTTGCTCAGCGACTACGCGGCACACCCGGACGGCGCCCTGAGCTGGCGGTACGAACGCGAGCGCGGCGGAAGCGGCGTGCTCGGTGATCTTGCCTCGCACGGGGTTGACCTGGCGTGGTACCTGTTGGGGGACATCGAATCCCTGGTCGCCGACAGTGCGACCTTCCTGACCGAGCGGGCCCGCCCGACCGGGGCGACAACCGGTCACGGGCGGGCCACCGGTGGCGAACTCGGGCCGGTCGAGAACGAGGACTACCTCGGCAGCCTGCTCCGTTTCGCCTCGGGCGCCAGGGCCACCCTGGAGGCCAGCCGGGTCGCGGTCGGCGAGCAGAACAACTACGGCTTCGAGATCCACGGCACCAAGGGCGCGGTGTTCTGGGATTTCCGACGGATGGGTGAGCTCGGTGTCAGCGTGGGCACGGCCTACCAGGACCAGTCCGTCAGCACGGTCTACGTCGGACCTGCCCACGGCTATTACGGAGCATTCCAGCCCGGCTCGGCCACCAGCATGAGCTACGACGACCTCAAGGTCATCGAGGCCTACGAGTTCCTGCGGTCGGTGGCGGATGGCACGCCGCACGGCGCCACCCTGGACGACGCGGTGCGCAGCGCCGCCGCGTTGGACGCCATGGCCGAATCCGTGGTCACCGGCACCTGGGTTTCGCCGGTCACCCGCTGACACTCCCACGGAAAGCCAGGATCAGATGAACATTCGCGTGGGCGTCATCGGCACCGGGATCATGGGTGCCGACCACGTCACCACCCTGCACCGGCAGATCTCGGGCGCAGCGGTCAGCATGGTGGCCGACGTCGATCTCGCCCGGGCGCAGGGGATTGGCGACGGAATTGCCGGGGCCCGCGCCATGGCCGACGGATTCGCGCTGATCGCCGATCCCGAGGTGGACGCGGTGGTGATCGCCTCGCACGATTCCACCCACGCCGGGCTGGCCGTCGCTGCGGTGCGTGCCGGCAAGCCGGTGCTCTGCGAGAAACCGCTGGCGCCAACGGTTGCCGAGTGCCTGCACGTGGTGCGGGCCGAGCTCGACGCGATCGGCCCGGGTGGATCTCCATTGGTTTCGCTCGGTTTCATGCGCCGCTTCGATCCGGGGTACGTCCAGCTCAAGGCGGCGCTCGACGCCGGGGAGGGCGGGGCGCCACTGCTGTTGCACTGCATCAGTCGTGGGGTCGGCTCCGCCCCCGGCGCCAGCAACGAATCCAGTGTCACCGGTTCGGCGATCAACGAGTTCGACGCGCTGCCATGGCTTCTCGGGTCACCGATCGTGGAGGTGAGCTGGCACGCGCCGCGCTGCTCCAGCGAGGCGATCGGCCTGCAGGATCCGCAACTGTTGCTGCTACGCACCGCCGACGGAGCGTTGAGCACGGTCGAGGTCTTCCTCAATGCCCGCTACGGCTATGACGTCCGGTGTGAGATCGTTTGCGAAACAGGCACTCTCGCGCTGACCGAGCCGCTGCGTATGGTGCGGGACAGCGCGCGGCAGCGGGCGATCGAGTACCCGGCGGATTGGCGCCCGCGGTTCGCCGACGCCTACCGGCTCGAACTGCAGGCCTGGATCGACGGCATCACCGGCGGGCAGCCCTCGGCCGATATGGCCTCCGCCCTCGACGGGTTGGTGGCCGGCGCGGTGGCCGAGGCTGTCATCCGCTCGATGCGCGACGGTGGCCGGACGGTGGCGGTGGAACTGCCGTCGATCGTCGCCACGGCCTTCTGAACACTGAAAACTCCTTCCCAACAACGTATCCAGCGAAAGGGATCAGCCATGTCCGGTTTTCCCAGCGCACTGCCCGTCTCGCGCGTTCCGGATTCGATGGACGCGCCGCCGCTTCGGTGGGGGATCATCGGCCCGGGATGGATCGCCGAGCGTTTCACGGCGTCCGTGCAGCGACACACCAGCCAGCGGGTCGTCGCCGTCGGATCGCGCAATCCGGATCGCTCCGCGCAGTTCGCCGCCCGGCACGGTATCGAACGCTCCCACGGGTCGTACGCGGAGCTGGTCGCCGATCCGGGTGTGGACGTGGTGTACGTCGCGACCCCGCACAACGGGCACTATCCGTGCGCCCGGCTCGCGCTGGAGGCAGGGAAGCACGCGCTGGTCGAGAAGCCGATCGGGCTGAACGCGGCGCAGGCCGCCGAGATCGCTGCGTTGGCAAGCAGTCAGGGCGTGTTCTGCATGGAGGCTCTCTGGACGTTCTTCCTGCCCAAGTTCGATGTGATCCGGCAATTATTCGCCGACGGTGCCCTCGGCGCGGTGCGGACGGTCAGCGCCGACCACGGGGAGCACTTCACCGCCGATCACCGGATCATGCGGCCGGACCTGGCCGGCGGCCCACTGCTCGACCTGGGTACCTACCCGGTGGCGTTCGCCAACTGGGTCCTGGGACCACCGGCGAGCGTGCTGGCCGCCGGGCAGCCCCACCCGGCCGGTGTCAACGGTCAGGCCTCCGCGATCCTTTCCGACGACGCCGGCAACCAGGCGGTGCTGCACACCACGATCCTGTCCAACACGCCCACCACGGGGGTGATCGCGGGCAGTCAGGCGACGCTGACCATTCCCGGCCCGTTCTACCAGCCGGGCGGCTTCACGGTGACCGCGTTCGACGGGGCCGCGCCGCTGACCTACGACGAGCCGCAGACCGCCCACGACGCCCTGCACTTCGAGGCGGCCGAGGTCGCCAGGTGCGTCTCCGAGGGGCGCACGGACTCGCCGCTGCGGCCGCTGACCGACTCGGTCGCCACCATGCGGGTGATCGACGAGATCCGCCGCCAGCTCGGCATCGTCTTCGACGAGGAACGCTGACCGCCGCCCTGCCCTCACCCCAGCGCGTCCCCCTTGACGGCGCGGATCAACTTCGACCGCGCGCATGAACGTCGCGGTTGTGGGACTGGAGTGACTCGAGTGGACGATTTCAGCCGCGCCGGGAATGTTGATCCGCGCCGTCAAGGGGGGCGAGGAAGCGGGAGAGCTCGTCGAGGAACAGGGGCCAGGCGGGTTCGGCGGCGGTGAGCAGGTGGTTGCGGCCGGCGAGCGGGACGAACCTGCTGCCCGGGATCAGCGCTGCCAGCTCGCGGGCGGCGGACAGCGGCACCCGGTGATCGTCACGGGCATGCAGGATCAGCGTCGGGCAGCTCACCCTGGTAGCCGCGTCGGTGACGTCGATGCCTGCGAATGTCTCCAGGAATGCCACCGCATTGGCCGGCGAGACGGTGCGTCGCTGCAATTCGTCGAAGGCGGCCCATTCCTCCCGTGAGCCGTCGGGCAGGAATTGGGAGCTGAACACCTGGCGGAACGAGGGATCGTCGCGCGCCCAGCCGACCCTGGCGAGTTCGACGTCCAGTGCGGCTTCCTGTCGCGCCTCCGGCGAGGCCGCGCGGCTCATCCGGCCGCGGGCGTAAGAGCCGTAGAGCACGAGTGCGCTGACCCGCTCCGGATACCGTGCCGCGAAAGCCACCGCCACCGCGGCGCCCTGCGAGACGCCGAGCAACGGGAATCGCTGGAGGCCGAGTTCGTCGACCACCACCAACAGGTCGTCGACCCACGCCTCGAAATCGATGCGGTCGACGTTCCAATCCGACATGCCGCAGCCGCGTTCGTCGTAGCGCACCAGCGTGAACGTCCGGGACAGGTCGCCTACCCAATGCCGCCAGACCTTGTTCTCCGCGTCGTAGTCCACGTGGGTCATCCAGTTCGCGGCTTTCACCAGCAACGGACCTCGGCCTGCGATGGCATATGCAATGCGGGTGCCGTCCGGAGTCCGGCAGAACCGGATGTCCTGCTCGACCGTTCCGGTTCCGGTTCCGGTTACGGTCACCGGACCAGGTGTGACGGCGGGTGTCGAGTCGGAGGCGGATTCGCGCACCTCGGCGACGAATTGGTACCCGCGGCCGAAGGAGGTGCGAATGATCCGCTGCCCTCGACCGTCATCGTGCACCGCCCGCCTGGCAGCCATGATCCGGCTGGTCAACGCCGACTCGCTGACGAACTGATCGCCCCAGACCTTTTGCAACAGCTCGGCTTTCGGTACCACCCGGTCCCGGTGGATCAGCAGGTAGACCAGAACGTCGAACACCTGGGGCTCGAGGTGAACCCGAACGCCGCCGCGCCGTAGTTGCAGGCCGTCGAGGTCGACCGTGCAATCGGCGAACTCGAAGCGCATCCGTTCCTCCGGTTGCTGACCGAAAAATGACTGGCGACATCGTGTCATCCCGCTCTCGGATACTTCTGGACCAGATCTCCAGTCCCTCTCCGAGTTTGCGGCCCCACGGAGCCGGATCCTTCTCCGTGGGCCGGACGGTGACAACCGCCCGTCGGCGGGTTGCGACGAAATCGGCCGTTTCCATTCTGGGCCCGAGCGGAGGACGGCATGCAGTGGGCGGCATTCATCGCGCGTCGGCGCGGGCGCGGTCGGGGGGCGCCCGCGGTCGGACAAGTTCGCACGCGGATCATGAGCCCGGTCGACAGCAGCGCGCTGCACGAGGTCTTCGGCGCGCTCTCGCCGTCGAGCCGGTACCTGCGCTTCCACGCCGGCGCGTCGCGATTGACCGCAGCCATGGAGCGCGTTCTGCTCGATCTCGACGGCGTCTGGCAGCGCGCGCTGCTCGCCGAAGTTCGTGAGCAGGATAGGTGGCGTCCGGTGGGCATCGCCCGGTACGTGCGGGCTGCCGCGACGGGTGTTGGCACGGTCGCCGAGGCGGAAGTCGCGATCGAGGTCGTCGACGACTGGCAGGGGCGCGGGATCGGTCTGCTGCTGCTCCGCCAGCTCTCCGCGGAGGCCTGCCGAGCAGGGATCGGCCGCCTGGTCGGCAGCGTGCTGCCGGACAACAAGGGTCTGATGACGTTGGTACGCCGGAACTTTCCGGTCGCCGAGTTCGGCTGGGCCGATGGCGCGTTGACGGTCGCCATCGCCACCGGCGGGATGTGTACCGACGCAGCGCGGTGACCTTTCCGGGAGCGACAGGGTCCGGGTTTCTGACACCGGCGTCAGTTTGGGTTGACAATCTCCATGCTGTCAGTGCAGACTGACAGCATGGAGATCAACCAACTGTCGTCCGTGTTGGCCTCGGACGACCCAGCGATCGGGCTTCGCGCCGTCCTGGCCCTGCGCCGGCTTGCTGAGCAGGTGGAGGCCGATCAGGTCGCGCTGGCCCGGCGGCAGGGGTGGTCCTGGCAGCAGATCGGCGACGCGCTGGGGATCACCCGCCAATCGGTCCACGCGAAATACGGAAGGTAAGGGAGCGCTCGTGTTCGCCACGAAACAGAATACCGGAATGGGTCGCGTGGTGCTTGACGCCACGGACGAAGCCAGGCGTCGCGGGGACCGCCGGATCGGCAGCGACCATCTGCTGCTGGCCTTGCTGAAGGACGAGGATTCAGTGACGGCGCGTGCTCTCGGCGTGGACCTGTCCACCGCGCGCGGCGCGCTGGTGGAACTGGACCGGCAGGCGTTGGCGTCGGTCGGCATCGATTTCCCGGTGCTGGGTGCGCCGCTGACCGGCTGGCGCAAGGAGCGGCTGACGCTCAGCCCGTCGGCCAAGGCGGTGTTCACCGGGCTGCGCACGCGGGCCAGGGGGGAGCGGCTCGGCCCACAGCATGTGCTGCTGTCGGTGCTGTCCCTGCAGCATCCCGATCCGGCCGCCGACCTACTGGATGCGCTCGGTGTGGACCGCGAAGAAGTGCGTCGCCGGGTGAACGAACCCTGATGCGCGCCCAGCAACCCGTCGAAGGTCTCTTGCGGTGACCACCGGAGGGCGGGCGAATCGTGCCGCGAGACCGGCCGCACGGCTTCGAGGTGACCAGCGTCGAACCGGCCCGCGCATTGGTCGTCGTCGGGACGCAACGGGTGGACGGGCAGGTCGCCGCAGGCGGGGTGCGGGTCGCCCCGCCCGGCGGTGACCAGTCGTGCTGAGGTAATTCCTGCGCTGGGCGCGCCCGCAACAGTCAGTGTGCGGCGACGAATCGATCCCGGGCCAGCACCCCGATATCGGCCTGATCGGTGAAGAAACCGTCGACGCCCGCCTTCAGGTACGCGGTGAACTCGTCCAGGATGCGGCCGTAATCCGACGGCTCGGTCCCGACCTTGAAATCGGTGGGCAGGAAGTCGTTCTCGGCGCGGAAGGTGTACGGGTGCACCAGGAGTCCGGCTCGGTGCGCATCTCTGACCAGGGTGGTGGGCGTACCGAGGTTGCCGGCGGGGTCGCGTGGGATGACCTGGATCTTGTCCGGGCCGATGCCGTTGACGGTCTTCGCCAGCCGGGCCGGCCCGGCCGGCGTGGTCAGGTCCGCGTAGGTTCGCGGGTCGCCGGTGCTGGACAGGTCGTACGGCGCACCGGTCGCGCTGGTCAGGAAGACCAGCTTGTTCTTGACCCTGAAATGCGTGCGGAGGTCGATCAGGTTGGTGATCTCGAACGACTGGATGAACACCGGTGACCTGGACTTCGTCAGCCCGGCTCGTTGCAGCGCCTTCACCAGCGGCGCCTCCAGCGGCAGGCCGATCTGCTGGAAGTAAGTGGGGTGCTTGGCTTCCGGGTAGACACCGATGGTCCGGTGCAGGTCGCGGCTGAGCCGCTCGCGCAGCGTCAGCACCTCGTCGAACGTCGGAATCTCGAAGAGCCCGTCGTACAAGGTGTTGTGCTGGCGAATCTCGGGCAGCCGTTCCTTGGCTCGCAGCGTCTTGATCTCGGCCAGGGTGAAGTCCTCGGTGAACCACCCGGTGTGGGACGTCCCGTCCACCACTTTGGTGGTCTTGCGCCCGGCGAACTCGGGGTGGTCGGCGACGTCGGTCGTTCCGGTGATGTCGTTCTCGTGCCGAGCGACGAGCACATGATCCTTGGTGGAGACCAGGTCCGGCTCGATGTAGTCCGCACCCATCCGAGCGGCGAGTTCGTACCCCGCCAGGGTGTGCTCCGGCCGGTACCCGGAGGCACCGCGATGGCCGATCACCAGGGGGACGGAGTGCGCGCCCCCGTTGTGAGCACCGCCGTTGTGAGCATCGTCGTCGCGGTCGTGCGCGGCGGCGACGGCCGGGACGACGGTGGCGGCTCCCGCCACCACCAGCACCGTCATGACGATCAGCGACACCTTGCGGGCGAATCTGTTCATGCGAACATCCGATCCGCTGGAAGTGACCGTCAGCAGAACGGCGTCGATACGGGAGGCCACCATTGATCGGACACACCTGTGCAATTCCTGTGGCACCGTCATCCGGCTGCGGGCGTCGCTGGGTCGATGCTCGGCGGCCTTCTCGGGTGCGATGCGGGAGACTGCCTGACCATGACGACAGCACCGAGGATCGAGCTGAACAACGGCGTTGCCATGCCGCTGATCGGGTTGGGCACGTACCCCTTGGACGACCGTCAGGTGGCCGAGACCGTCGTCGCGGCGACAGCTGTCGGGTACCGGCTGATCGATACCGCGGCGAAGTACGGCAATGAGGCCGGTGTCGGGGACGGCATTCGCGCTTGTGGGGTCCCCCGCGAAGAGCTGTTCGTGACCACGAAGCTGGACGGTGGGTATCAGGGTCGCGACCGCGCGATTCCGGGGCTGGACGCGTCGCTGGGCAGGCTGCGGTTGGACTACGTCGACCTGCTGCTGATCCACTGGCCGCTGCCATGGCGCGGCCTGTACGTCGATACCTGGACGACGTTCGAGACGATCCTGGCGTCCGGAAAGGCCAGAGCGATCGCGGTATCGAATTTCCTCCCGGTGCACCTTGAGGTGCTGGCAACCCGGTCCGCCGTCGTCCCGGCCGTCAACCAGATCGAGCTCAATCCCGCGGTGGCCCGGGCCGGCGTCCGCGGCTACGACGACGACCACGGAATCGTCACCCAGGCCTGGAGCCCGCTGGGTCGCGGCGACCTGGTGACGGACCCGACGGTGACGGCGATTGCCGACCGGCTCGGTCGGGCTGCGGGGCAGGTGATCCTGCGCTGGCACGTTCAGCACGGGCTTTCCGCGGTCCCGAAGTCGGCCAACCCGTCTCGACTCGCCGAGAACATCGCGGTTTTCGACATGGAGCTGTCCACCGAAGACATGGCTGCCCTCGATCAGCTGGACCGCGGGGAGGCTGCGGCCAGGAACTCCGATACCGAGGGTCATTGAGCTCCGGCGGCCACTCAGCCCCAGGTCGCAGCCCCTCCGTCAGCGGCCCTTCGGTCAGCGCGGATCAACTTGCCCGGCGCGGATAAACGTCGCGGTTGTGGGACTGGTGGGGCGCGAGTCGGCTATTTCACCCGCGCTGTGCATGTTGATCCGCGCTGTCAGGAGGGCTTGCGGTTCAGGGGTCTCGGTCGGTTCAGGGGGTCCCGGTGAGCTTCGTCCGCTCAGTCGTGGCCGGTCATCCCGCGCATCCCGTGATGGTCGCCGAACCGGTCCCAAGGTCCGCCGTTCCCGTTCGGCTCGTTCGGCTCGTTCGGCGCGTTCGGTGCAGCCCCGGTCAGGCTCTGGGCGATGACGGCCTGGTCGGTCGGGGAATGATCGGCGATCACACCGACGGTGATCGCTGTCAGACCGCCGCCCACGATGGCACCGAGCAGGAGTGCGCCCACGATCGGGCTCGGCCGGTACCGCAGCACGGCTCGCACCGGCCGTCGCACCGCCTTGGCGAGCCCGCGACGCCAATGGCGCGGATCGATCGGCGCCATTGGCGTCATCGGCGACGGCTGCTGCTCCACCTGGGGCCTCCCTGCGGGCACATTCCCTCTCGCACCGTAAGCGACGCGAGCCAGGCCGGGACGATATTCACAGGCGCTGCACAGTGCGTGGGCACTCACCAGATCTGCTGCATCCCGGCCGGCACACGGGTCGGCCGGGATGCTCGCTCAGTACTCCGCTCGCGACGAACCGGACAGCTCCTCCTCGCCGGTGAGGGCGGCGGCGAATTCGGTGCTGGTGACCGGGCGGGAGAACATCGGGTAGTCGTTGGCGATCGCGTTCTCGTGCTCGGCCTGGGAGGTGGCGGCCAGGCAGTCGGTGAGCGTGTACACCTGGTAGCCCCGCTCGTAGCCGGTGCGCATGGTCGACTCGACGCAGCAGTTGGTCAGGAAGCCGCCCAGCGCCATGGTCGTGATGCCCTTGGAGCGGAGGATGAAATCCAGGTTGGTCGATGCGAAGGCGTCGAACCCGCGCTTGCCCTCGATGAGGATGTCACCGTCCTGCGGCGACAGGTCGTCGACGATGGCAGAGCCCCAGGTGCCCTTGACGAATGACTTCGAGTCCACGACGCCGGCCAGGATGCCGTAGGGGCGGTCGGAGATCTCGCCGTAGCCGGGGGCGAAATCTCGCCGTAGCCGGGGGCGAAGGAGATCGGTGTGTGGACGATGGTGGCGCCCGCGGCACGGGCCTTCTCCACCAGTTCCACGGTGTTCTCGAGCATGCCGGTCGACTCGATCACCGGCGCGACAGCGGCGTGCAGGGTGCCACCCTCAGTGGTGAAGTCGTTCTGGTACTCGATGAGGACGACGGCGGTGCGGGACGGATCGATGGCGGGTGATGGGGCGGACATGAAGCTCTCCTCGGGCCGGTGCGTGGGGGACCCCCGACGGTACCCCGGGCGGAGCGCCCGGGCCACCTCGTCGGCGGTTCACCCGCAGGTCAGAGGGTCAGGCCGCAGCCAGCGTCCGGCCCGCTTTCCGGACGAAGAAGCTGGCAATGGCGAGCACCAGGCCGGCGATGATCGCCCAGATCGCGATCAGCCACAGCACGGTGAGAATGCCGGCGGTCGGGTTGAACAGCAGGGCGATCCCGAAGATCAGGGCCAGCACCCCCCAGGCCAGGAACCAGACCCACCCGGAATCGGGCTGCTTGCGCAGGCCAAGACCGCCGGCAATGCCCGCGATTCCGGCGAGGATCGCCCAGAACGCGATCACCCAGACGAGCACCGTGGCAGTCGCGCTCGGCCAGACCAGCACCACGATGCCGAAGCCGATGGCCAGTACCCCGTGCACGAAGAACCAGCCAGAGGGCTGCCCGGCGCGCCGTTCGCCGAAGCCTTCCGCGAGGGCCATCACCCCGTCGACGATCAGGTAAGCCGCGAACAGCCAGATGATCACCAGCACGGTGGCCTTGGGCCAGGCGAAGATCATGATGCCCAGGGCGATCAGCAAGATCCCGCGCACCAGCAGGACCCACCAGTAACGGGCGGCCACTGCGCCCAGATCCCGAACGTCTGTCATGGAAGTCGTCCCCTC
>Ga0208716_1000025_pt1 | contig 46072 bp, 40 predicted proteins | sample NGESurdeep092012_8_FD_184482 | JGI IMG/M metagenome (GOLD analysis project Ga0208716, IMG submission 184482) | Arctic peat soil microbial communities from Barrow, Alaska - NGEE Surface sample 415-3 deep-092012 (SPAdes) | ecosystem: Environmental > Terrestrial > Soil > Wetlands > Peat ...
ATTTGTCGGGTTTGCGCGTGGCCTCCAAATGCGGTCGTTCGACACCAGCCACCTCTAATGAGGCTTCGCCTCTGACCGCCGAGGTTCGGGTTGGTCCCGCGGGTCGGGTGCGGCCAGGCTGGTGGTTATGGCTGCGACGCTGACGGTGAACGATCTTCTTGATGGTCACGTGATCCTCGATGTGCAGTGCCTGGATCGAATCTATCTCAACGGATACGTGCCGAACCTGCAGGTGGGCGGGCAGGTCGTGACGTTCATGACCAAGCATCTGGGTTACCGGATCCCGTCGCCGGCGATCATGGAGAAGATCGGGACCCAGTTCCGGCAGGACGTCAGCTCGTTCGCCGAGGACCATCGCATCCCGGTTGTCCGGTTCAAGAAGGGCGACCGGAAGATCGATGTGATGCGCTGCTACCTGGACGCGCAGGCGGGCACCGGCGTGTCCGGGGTGGCAGCGATCGGGGTTGCCCAGGAGTTCCAGAACGTGTTCGCCGGCAACCAGCATCACGGCAACAACGGCATCCCGTGGTTCTCCTTCACCAAGGCAGACCGGCGGGTGACGTGTTTCTACTTCTACCTGTGGGACACCGATTTCGGTGCGGCGTTCATCAAGATCTGCACCTACTTTCCGTATCCGATCAAGGTGTGGGTCAACGGGCACGAGTGGGCCAAACGGCAGGCGACCGCGGCCGGGATCGGGTTCACCTCACTGTCCAACGGGTTCGCCACCTGTGACGACCCCGAAACCTTGCAGGCGATCTGCGACCGGCTCGGACCGGGCACCATCGACGTCTTCTTCGAACGCTGGATGAGCCGGTTGCCGGTGCCGTTGACCGAACACGACCGGACGGACGGTTACTGGTGGGAGCTGTCGATGCGGCAGGTCGAGGTGTCCCGCACCCTGGTCTTCGATGCGCCGCGCCGGGCCCGGGCGTTCTTCGAGGCGCTGGTGGTCGACAACCTCGACATCGGTCGCCCCGACAAGGTGGAGCTGGTCTTCACCGGGCCACCGCACCGCGGACGGCCTTTCAAACTCGACTGTGTGCCCAAGACCAGCGTCGTTTCCAGGGACACCGATGTCACCGTAAACGCCTTCTACAAGCATTCCCGGATCAAGCAGTACTTGAAAGACGGTCGAGCGTTGCGGATCGAGACCGTCGTCAATTCACCCGATGACCTGCGCTGCCACCGCCGCCTGCAACACCTGGATCAGTTACAGACCAACGCCCGTGCCGTCAACTCTCGATTGCTCGATACTGAACGTGTCGGGCAGGGTTGTGTCCTTGCGAGCCCAGCCTTTGAGCGGGTCGCGCTTTCCTCGCTCACCGCGGACGGAAGGAGGGCCCCGGCCTTGCGGTTCGGCGACCCTCGGGTCATGGCCCTGCTCGGCGCCTTGTGTGTTGGCCTCAACGCCCTCGGGTTCACCAATCGGAGCCTCCGCGCCCAGGTGAGCCGACTGCTCGGCGCGGCCTACACCGTCAACCAGATGAGCTACGACCTGGGCCGGTTACGACTCAACGGGCTCATCGAACGAGTACCCGACACCAACACCTACGTCCTGACCTCGGATGGACAACGAGTCGCGATCTTCTACACCAAGGTCCACAACCGGCTCCTGCGACCACTACTCGCGGCCAACAAGCCACCCGCACCACCCGAGCTACGGGACGCGCTCCGCACCATCGACCAGCACGTCCGCGGCTACATCGACCACGCACGCCTGAAAAACGCTGCCTGAAAACTCAAGATCAACATCACGGTTTCATACCCCAAGGAACGCTAGCCGTCGACCTTGTAGACCTTCTCGCCGGAGTCGTTTTCGATCCAGAAGTCGTCGCCGATGGACATCAGCTTTTCGCGCATCTGGTAGCGCTGAGGCGGGGGCTGGTCGTCGTGATGCCTGAAGAGTCCCATGACAGTCAGGATGATCCCGCCGAGTCGGCTGCGTCATCGCCTGAGGTGGACGATTCAGGCCTGTGGAACCGGGCGGGACCCGGCCGGGACATCACCCAGTGGCGGTCCCGCCGCGAACGTGGTCTCCAGCTCCGAAGTCGCGTGCGCCGCCGTCAGCTCCGCCAGGCAGGCGCCGAGCCAGCGGTACACCCACTCCTGGGCAAGCGGCCGGGTCTCGCAGAAGACGATGGGTACCGAAGGGAACCGGGCTTGTGCCTCCGCGACCGCCTCCGCCACCCGGGCGCCGGGGACGTGCGTGAGCGCGAAAAGCCGGCTGTACTTGTCCTCGACGACGACGGCGGCCCGCGGCAGCGCGCTGAGCTCGGCGAGCGCGTAGGTGAGTTTGCCGGACAGCAGGCTGCCCGCCAGGTCCTCGACGGTCTTGCGTTCGACGGACGCGACGACCTGGTCGTTCAGTTCGACGGCGTAGTCACCGGCGGGCAGTCGACGGCGCCTGGTACTCGCCTGCTGGTGGCGGAAGGTGTACGGGTACTTCTCGGCCGTGTCCACCAGGATGTCCAGCACCAGCCCGGACGCGCGGGCGGTCGGCACCCGGACCGCCGGCCGTGCCTGCTTGGTCGTCCTGGGCGACTGCCAGAAGATCATCTCCCGGCCCCGCGCCTGGGTGATCACCAGCTGGGATCTGTTCTCCCGCGGGCGTTCCAGCACCAGGTCGATGGCCGGACCGCGACGGCTGCAGGACCTCACCGGCAGTTGCTCGATGATCTCGGCGTCGGCCGGCCAGCCGTCGGCGCGATGGCAGTACACCTTGCTCTCCCGCGGCCAGCTGGCGCGGGACTTGAGCACGATGCCACCCTCGCCGAGCGGGATCCGCACGAGGAAAGGCAACGACGAATCGGGGTCCGGGTTTCGGGCGATGAGCAGGTCCGCGGGCACGTCGTCAGGTTCTCATGCTGCACCGCGGTGGCGTTGACCGATGGGACCCCGGGATCGGATCCGGTTCTCGATGGTCAATATCGCGGGGCCTGTTCGTCCCGATCAGTCGTCCGCTCTCGACGAGACGGAAGCACCCGGTGATCTGGATGGCGGGGCCGTGAGAAAGCCCTGCGATGGCGTGGTTTCGGCCGGGTTGGCGGTGCCGCTGGGGATACTGGACCGCATGCCCCGTCACCGATTGCGCTACCGCAGATCCGGCTGGGCGATCCTGGTGGCACTGTGTGCCCTGCTGGTTGCCGGGTGCACGGGCACCCCAGACACACCGACCGGTCCCGACCAACAGATCGCGGCCTTCACCGGCGCCTGGGAGCGGCTTCAGACGGACGAGGCCGCCACGCTAACCTCCGACGCGGCCGGCGCGTCACTGTTGCTCGACAACGTCACCCGCAATCTCGCACCGGACACCCTGACCATCACCCCGGGGCCGATCAGCCGGACCAGCGCCGACACGGCGACAACGACCGTGACGTTCAGCTGGGTACTGCCGCACGCCGGCACGTGGACGTACCCGGCCACCTGGACCTGGCGAAACACCGGCGGCGGGGGCTGGCTGCTCGACTGGTCACCCACGGTGATCCATCCGAAGCTCGGCGAGCGGCAGACGATAGCCACCAAGATCTCCTCCGCGCCGCAGGGTGCGATGGTGGATCGGAACAACCAGCAACTGGTCACCCCGGTGCGGGTGTACTCGGTGGTGCTGTTGCCCGGCCAGGTGCCGGACGTCGCGGCCACCGCGGCCGCGCTGGCACCGCTGCTGGCTCCCTTCGACCCGGGCATCACCGCGGACGGCATCGTGGCGGGCGCGGCCGAAGCGACAGCCGAAGCGACCGCCGCCTCGAGCCCGGCCGCGAGTCCCGCCGCCTCGAGTCCGGCCGCCTCGAGTCCCTCTGCCTCGAGTCCCGCCGCCCCCACTCGGTCTGGGAGTGCGACGGTGGCGGTGGACCCGGCATCCATCCAGTACACCGTGATCAACTTGAGAGAGGACGACTACAAGAAGGTCAAACAGCAGCTCGATGCGATCCCTGGCTTGAGTTTCCCCTCCGAGGTGAGAAACCTCGGGCCAACCAAGGATTTCGCCAAAGCGCTGCTGGCCGAGGTCAACCAGGCCACTGCCGAGCGGATCACCGGTACCGACGGGTGGAAGGTGATCACCGTCGATTCCACCGGCGGCGCGCTGGAATCGCTGCAGGACGTCCCGGCCGTCCCCGGCCAGCGGGTGGTGCTGACCCTGGACAGCGTCATCCAGCAGGCCGCGGAGGCCTCGCTGACGAAGTTCGGGCAACCGGCGGTGCTGCTGGCCATGCAGGCCTCGACCGGGGAGATCCTGGCGGTCGCGCAGAACGCCGCGGCCAATGCGCAGGGGATGCCGGCGCTGACCGGACAGTACCCACCGGGTTCGACGTTCAAGGTGGTGACGGCCACCGCCGCGCTGGAGCGCGATCTGATCGCGCCCGGCCGCGAGGTCGATTGCCCGGGATCGACTGTCATCGAAGGGCGGGAGATTCACAACGCGCACAACTTCGCGTTGGGCACGGTGGATTCGACGCTGGCGTTCGCCCGCTCGTGCAACACCACGTTCGCCAACCTGGCTTCGCAGATGCCCGCCGACGCGCTGACCACAGCCGCGAAGGACTACGGCATCGGGCTGGACTTTGTCGTCGACGGGATCACCACGCTGACCGGAAAGGTGCCCAACGCCGCCTCGGGGGTCCAGCGGGCGGAGAACGGCTTCGGCCAGGGCACCACGCTGATCACCCCGTTCTCGGCCGTGCTGCTCGCCGCCACCGCAGCCAACGGCACGATGCCGACGCCGGTGTTGATCCGGGGCACCACCACGACCTCCGACGCGCCGGCCCCCGCTCGCGCGGCACCGATCCAGCAAGCGATCCAGCAGTACATGGCCGCCGTCGTGGACGAGGGCACCGGAACCGGTCTGCAGGGTTTCGGCGACGTGCACGCCAAGACCGGCACTGCCGAGTTCACGGCCGACGACGGCACGATCCACGCACACGCGTGGACGGTTGGCTACCGCGGCGATCTGGCCTTCGCGGCGCTGATCGTGGGCGGCGAGGACAGCGCCTTCACCAACCAGGTCGTCGAGGCATTCCTGGGTGCGGTGCCGGCATCGTGAACGGCACAGCGCCGTAGGCTCTTCGTCATGTTGCGCACCACCCTGACCCCAGGCAGGCCAACCCCGATCCGCTCGGTTCCGGCATCCATCCCGCGTCCCGAGTACGTAGGTCGGGACAAACCGCGGCCGAGTACCGACCCCTGGGTACAGCCCCCGGAGATCATCGAGAAAATGCGGGTGGCCGGCCGGATCGCGGCACGCGCCATGGCTGCGGGCGGCGCCGCGGTGGCCCCCGGGGTCACCACCGACCAGATCGACCGGATCGTGCACGAGTACCTCTGCGACCACCACGCGTACCCGTCGACGCTGGGCTACAAGCATTTCCCGAAGGCGTGCTGCACCTCGCTGAACGAGGTGATCTGCCATGGCATCCCAGACACCACCGTCATCCAGGACGGCGACATCGTGAACATCGACGTCACCGCCTACATCGACGGGGTCCACGGCGACCTCAACGCCACCTACCTGGCCGGCAACGTGTCCGAGGAGAACCGGCTGCTGGTGGAGCGCACCGAGGAGTGCTTGCGCCGGGCGATCAAGGCGGTGGCGCCGGGCCGTCAGCTGAACGTGATCGGCAGGGTGATCGAGTCCTACGCCAAGCGATTCGGGTACGGCGTGGTGCGTGACTACACCGGCCACGGCATCGGCCGGACGTTCCATTCCGGGCTGGTGATCCTGCATTACGACGAGCCGAGCGTGTCCACCGTGATCGAGAAGGGCATGACGTTCACCATCGAGCCGATGATCACCCTGGGCGGCATCGACTGGGACCTGTGGGACGACAACTGGACGGTCACCACCAGGGACAAGTCCTGGACGGCGCAGTTCGAGCACACGCTGGTGGTGACCGAGTCCGGCGCCGAGGTGCTGACCCTGCCCTGAGCGTCGCATCCCGGCCGGACATGCCGCGCGAGGCCCGCGCGGTGGCAGGCTACGAGCTCGCCACCGCGTGCTCGGCCGGGTATCCGGCCACAGACCCGGCACGCGCCGCTCCCACCGGATACGCCATCGCGGGTCCGGACACCGAGATGGTGATGTTGGTTCCGGGTTCCAGGTGCTCCCCGGCCAGCAGCCGACAGGTGACCGTGGTCGCGGGGGCGTCCAGCGCTCCGGGCAGGGCGGCGGTGACCACGCAGTCGTGGCCGAAGTACTCGACTGAGGAGACCACCGCACCGGAACCGTCGTGGGCGGCCACCGACCGCGGGTGCAGCTGGATCTGCTCGGGGCGCAGCATCAGCAGGGCGGGGCCGTCGGGCACGACGCGACCGGGAGTCCGGCGGACATCGATCACACCCAACGCGCAACGGGCGACGCCCCGCTGGACGACGCCGGGCACCGTGCAGGTGTCCCCGATGAACTCGGCGGTGGGCAGGTCGACCGGCTGGTCGTACACCTCTCGGGGCCGGCCGACCTGGGTCAGCGCCCCGCCGCGCATGATCGCGATCTGGTCGGCGAAGGACAGTGCTTCCTCCTGGTCGTGCGTCACCAACAGGGTGGTCACCTCGGTCGCGGCCAACGCCGCGGCCACCAGCGCGCGCGTCTCGGCCCGCAACGACGCGTCCAGCGCCGAGAAGGGCTCGTCCAGCAGGATCAGCTTCGGCTCCGGCGCCAGGGTTCTGGCCAGCGCGACGCGCTGCTGCTGGCCACCGGACAGCTCGTGCGGGTAGCGCCCGACCAGAGCGGTGTCCAGGCTCACCAGCTCGAGCAGCCGGTGCAGCCGCGCGGTGTCCCGGCGCGCCATGCGGGGGAGCCCGAACGCGATGTTCTCGGCCACCGTCAGGTGCGGGAACAGCGCGCCTTCCTGCGCCAGGTAGCCGAGGCGCCTGGCCTCCGGCGGGACGTGCCGTGACGGCCCGCTGACCACCTGCCCGCCGATCTCGATCGTCCCGGCGTCGGGCCGGATGAAACCGGCGACGAGCCGGAGCAGGGTGGTCTTGCCGCAGCCCGACGGACCGAGTACCGCGGTGATGCCGCCGGATGTTGCTTCCAGGCTCACGCCGCGCAGCACGGGGACACCGGAGAAGGACTTCCGGATGTCGGTAGCGGTCAGCGTGCTCATCGGCCACGCACCTTACGGGACTTCTGCAGCAGCAGGTATGTCACCGGCGCGGAGATCAGAATCATCATGGCCGCATAGGGCGCCGCGGCGACGTAGTCGATGCTGCCGGTCAGGCTCCAGAACCGGGTGGCCAGCGTGGTGGTGCCGATCGGGGCCAGCAGCAACGTCGCGGTGAGCTCGGTGGCACCGGCGATGAACACCAGCGCAGCCGCCGAGAAGATGCCGGGCGCCGCGAGGGGCAGCACCACCCTGGCCAGCGTCGCCGCGGGTTTGACCCCCAGCGCCCGGGCGGCGTCCTCGAGTTCCGGCGGCGCCTGCAGCAGCGCGGACCGCAGGGTGACCATCGCCCTCGGCAGGAACAGCAGCACATAGGCGGCGATGAGGGTCACCACGCTCTGGTAGATCGGCCGGGCGAACCGGATGGTGACGGTGATCAACGCGAGGGCGACAACGATGGACGGCAGGGCGCCGGCCAGGTAGCTCAGCCGTTCCATCATGGTCGTCAGCACGCTCCGGTACCGGACCGAGAGGTAGGCCACCGGGAAGGCCAGCACCACCGTCACCACCGCGCCGGTGGCGGCCAGCCCGATGGTGGTGACGGAGGTGGCGAGCGCCTGCGCCCACTCGCCGCTGCCCCGGACCAGCCAGTACATGACGCTGGACAGCGGCACCGCCAGCGCGGCACCGACCAGCACCACCAGGAACGCCTGTGCGGGAATCTGCCGGCTGCCCAGCCTCATCGGTTCCGGCCGGCGGGCCGCGCCGGAGCCGAGCCGGGCCCGTCGCGCCCGTCCGGCGAGCCAGGACTCGCTCGTCACCAGGATCAGGCAGCAGGCCACCAGCACGACGGCCAGCATGTTGGCCGCGGCGCTGGCGAAACTCGACGAGTACTGGTCGTAGATCGCGGTGGTGAAGGTGGAGAACCGCAGCATGCTGAACGCACCAAACTCCGACAGGCAGTGCAGGCCGACCAGCATCGCGCCACCCAGGATGGCGGGACGGAGCTGGGGGAGCACCACCCGCAGGAAGACCGCGCGCGGCCGGAGTCCCAGCGTCCTGGCCTGCTCCTCCCACGCCGGGTCGAGCCCACGCAGCGCGGCGGCCACCGGCAGGTAGACGAACGGGAAATAGGCCAGCGTCATGATCAGCGTGGCACCGAACAGCCCGTCGATGCCGGGGAACACCGACACCCAGCCGTAGCTGGTGACGAAGGCCGGGATGGCCAGCGGGGCGACCAGCAACGGACCCCACACCCGATAGCCGGCCACCCGGAGCCGCTCCACCAGATAGGCGGCGGCGGTACCGACCACCGCCGTCGCCGTGCAGGACAGCACCACCAGGAGTCCGGTGTTGACCAGCAGCTCGCCGACCCTGGCCCGGAACACCGAGCGGTGCACCGTGTCCCAGCCGGCGGTCAGGGTGGAGACCACAATGAAGCCGAGCGGGACTAGGCACAGCGCGGTGACCGCCAGCGCCATCACCAACAGGAACGTGGGTGGCCGCGAGTCGCGGGCCGCGGACCGACCGGCGCCCCGACCGGCGCCCCGACCGGCACCCCGGCCGGAGCGGGCCGGGCGTACGGCGGAGATCCGGTCGGTGGGCGTCGTGCCCATCCCGACCGGGTCGCCCTGCGTTGTCTGGCTCAGATCAGGCCTGCCTGCGTCATCAGGTCGGCGACCTCCGGCCCGTTCAGGCTGGCCGGGTCGATCGTCGGCGGTTGCAATTGGGTGATCGGCTTGAGCGCCGGATTGCCGGGCACGTCACTACCGACCGGGTATTCCAGAACAGTGTCCGCGACGACGTGCTGTCCCACCTTGCTGGTGATGAACTTCAAGAACTGCTGGGCCTGCTGCTGCTTCGTGCTGGATGCCAGCACGCCGCCACCGGACACACTCAAGAATGCACCGGGATCCTGATCGCCCCAGAACAGCAGCTTGGTCTTGTCGCTGTTCTCACCGGTCTTCGCCTGATCGCCGTACCAGTAATAGTGATAAATCACACCGCCAGGGATCTCCCCGGCGTTGACCGCCTTCATCACCGTGTTGTTGCCCTTGTAGATCTTGGCGTTGGTCTTCATCGCGTCCAGCCACGCCGAGGTGGCAGCCGAACCCTCGAGTTCCAGGATCGCGCTGACGATGGCCTGGAAGTCCGCGCCGCCGGCCGACGCCGCCCACCGACCCTGCCAGGCCGGGTCCTGCAAATCCATGATCGACTTCGGCAGGTCCGCCTCCTTCAGCTGGTCGGTGTTGTAGACGAACACCGTCGAGCGGGCAGCGATCCCCACCCAGTTCCCGGTGGAGGGGTTGAACTGCGCGGGAACCTGCGCGGTGGTCGCCGCATCCACCGGCGCGAACAGGCCCGCCTGCTCGACGATGTTCATCCCCGGCGAGTTCTCGGTGAGGAAGACGTCGGCCGGCGATCCGGAGCCCTCGGCGACGATCTGGTTGGCCAGCTCGTTGTCGCTGCCGTTGCGCATCTCGACAGCGATGCCGGTCTCCTTGGTGAACTCGTCAGCCCACGCCTGGGTGAGATTCTCGTGCTGGGCGTTGTAGAGCACGATGCCGCCGGTTCCGGTGCCCACCAGTTCCTCGGCGCTGCTGGCCGCGGCTGACGCCGGATTCGACCCAACCGTGGAACCCGCGGACGGCGAGCCCGCGCCAGCGGAGGTACTGCCGGAGCTGCACGCGGCGAGCAGGGCCACGGCGGCGGCCGCCAGAGCGGCGAGCCGCAGCGGCCGGGGACGTCGGGTCACGATGGTTCTCCTCGGGAAGTGATCATCACGGCAGTCGGAGTGAGTCAGGTAAGGCTTGCCTAGTAGACCATGGCCCCGGCCCGGGGCGGTCACGGATGGGTGCTGATGCCGGGTCACGGTCGTTCCGTGCTGCGTTCGGTCGCCTGCCGGTCGGCGACCTGCGGCGGGTCTAGCGGCCGGGTCTGGGCTTGGGCAGCGCCAGCAGGGCGTTCTCCACGACCTCGGTGAGCGAGGGGTGGATCCAGTACTGCCCGCGCGCGGCGTCGTGAGCCCGCTGTCCGAAGGACATGGCCTGGATCAGGGGCTGGATCACCGTGGCCGCCTCCGGGCCGATGACGTGCGCGCCCAGCAGCAGGCCGGTCTCGGGATCGGCGAGCACCTTGACGAACCCGCTGGTGTCCTCGCGCGCCCAGCCTGCCGCGGTACCCGAGTAGTCCCGCCGCCCGGTGACGTACGGGATCCCGCGGCGCTGCGCCTCCTGCTCGGTCAGCCCGACGGCGGCGATCTGCGGCTCGGTGAAGACCGCGGCCGGGACGAACCGGTGATCGGAGGTGATCCGGTCGTCGGGGTGCGCCAGGTTGTGCCGAACCACTCGCGCCTCGTGGTTGGCGACGTGCTTGAGCGCGTAGTGCGAGCTGATGTCGCCCAGCGCGTAGATCCCGGGGACGACCGTTTCCTGGTGGTCGTCGACGACGACCAGGCCGCGCGGATCGACGGTGACGCCGGTCGCCCTGACGTTCAGCAGATCGGAGTTCGGCACCCGGCCGGTCGCCAGCAGCATCAGGTCGGTCTCGACCGTGTCGGCGCCGTAGGGCCCCTCCAGGTGCACCGTCAGCCCGCCGTCACCGGACGTCTCCGGTTTGACGCCGCACACATCGGTGTCCTGCCGCAGGTCGTAGCGGCGGGCGGCGTGCGCCGCGAATGCGGTGGCGATATCGGTGTCGTGGTGGCGCAGCAGCCGTGACCCGCGCACGACCTGGGTGACCTTGGTGCCGAAGGAGGCGAAGATGTGGGCGAACTCGGCCGCGATGTAGCCGCCGCCGACGATCAGCAGCCGCCGCGGCAGCTTCTCGATCCGCATGATCGTGTCCGAGGTGTGCACCGGGCCCTGGCCGATGTCGTCCTCGTCCAATCCGGGGATGTCCGGGATGACCGGGCGGCCCCCGGCGGCGATGACGAACCGGTCGGCGGTGATCTCCGCGGTGCCGCCGTCGCTGCGCCACACCGTCATCGCCTTGCGGCCGGTGAACCGCCCGGTGCCCGCGTACACCGTGGTGTTGGGCCACTTCGGGCCCTCCCGGAACGCCCGCCCGCTGGACTCGATCTCGTCCACCCTGGCGAAGATCCGGTCGCGCATCTCCGGCCAATCCGCGAACTCGACCCGACCGTGGACGCCCAGCTCGCCGCCGCGCCGGGTGCCCTGGGCGAGGTCGGCGGGGTAGACGTACATCTTGGTCGGGATACAGCCCGCATTCAGGCAGGTGCCGCCGAACGCCCCGCGTTCCACGATCGCGATCTTCCAGTGGTCGAACTCGCGCCCGGGGATGGAGTTACCCGAGCCGGTCCCGACGACGACCAGGTCGAAATGAGGCATGCGCCCAGGCTAATCTGATCCTGAACCGACCCTGAACGATCCCGATCATGCCCGGGTCCGGCGACCCGCCGGGTACCCGGCGTGCGATCAGTACGAGAACACCGGCACGATGATCGCCCTCGCCAGCGTGTGGAACGCCAGGTTGAAGGACACCGCGGTGGCACCGGTTTCCGGTGTGAGGCCCAGGGTCGGGACGTCGACGGCGTGCACGACGAAGAAGTACCGGTGCACCTGGTCGCCCTGCGGCGGGCCGGCTCCCTCGTAACCCACGTTGCCGCCGTCCGTGCCGGCCTGGAACGCACCGGCGGGCAGGCCACTGCCGTCCGCCCGGCCGGCGTTGCGCGGCAAAGAGGTGACATCGGCGGGCAGGTCCACCACGGTCCAGTGCCAGTAGCCCGATGGCGTCGGGGCGTCCGGGTCGAAGCAGCTGACCGCGAACGACTCTGTGCCCTCCGGGAATCCGGACCAGGCCAGCGCCGGTGACTGGTTGCCGCCGCCGGGGCCGCCCGGTCCCACGACGTACAGCAGGTCCAACGGCTGGCCGTCGGCGATGTCCGGGCTGGTGACGGTGAAGCTCGGCACCTTCGGCAGCAGCGCGTACGGGTCGGGCGCGACGGGTCGTTCCAGGCTCACCGGGGTTCCCTTCGGTCGGTATGTCCAGATTGTGACTCAGACCGTACCTCGCACGGATGGCGGGGTCAGGTGCGGGCCAATGACCCCAGATGCAGCGCCAACAACTCCGCGTCCGCGGCGAGAACCCCGCGGCGGTGAAAGAAATCCGCGATCAGCCGGCAATCCCGGCGCAGGAACTCCTCGCCCTGCGGGTTGGCCACCAGGTCCACCATCTGTGGAAGGTCGATGAGCACGCAGCCCTGCTCGTCGACCAGCACGTTGTACGGCGACAGGTCGCCGTGGGTGTAGCCGGCCTCGGCCAGCACCTCAAGGCTGGCCACCAGGTCGTGCCAGAGGTCGGTGAAGTCCGCCGTGCTGCCGTCGGCGGCGGCCAGTCGGGGCGCGGCCGAGCCCTCCGGTGTCCCGATGAACTCCATCATCATCTCGGACCCGATCAGCTGGACCGGGTAGGGCACCCTGGCTCCGGCGGTCCACAGCATGGACAGTGCGCGGAATTCGGCGGTGGCCCACTGGCCGGCCAGCATTTCGCGGCCGAACGCGGTCCGGTTGGCCATCGCCCTGGTTTCCCGGGACCGCTTGATCCGGCGGCCCTCCAGGTAACCGGCATCGCGGTGAAACATCCGATGCTCCGCGGTGCGGAAGGCCTTGACCGCGAGCAGGCAGCCCGCGCCGTCGGGTGCTCGCCGCTCGAGCAGGCTGACGTCGGCCTCCTTGCCGGTCTTGATCACGCCGAGCGGGTAGTCCCGTGCCGATAGTTCGGTGATCAGCCAGTCCGGGGCCGGATCGGGGCCGTGCCCGGCGACGTCATAGCTGGAATAGGGTGCGCCGGGATCGTCATCGGACGGTGCGCAGTCCCATCGGTCGGCGAAAGCCGTTGCGGCAGCGTCGGTGTCGAAGGGGTCGGGATCCGAGCCGTCGACCTCGACGAGGTGGCGGCCGGATCTTCCTTCCTGGGCCAGACGCGGAGCTCCGCGGGACTTCCCCGATCGGCGCCGGGGTGTGGTGTCGTTGTCGAAGGCGTCGTGCAGGTCGTCGTAGATCTCGTCGGCATCGTCGGCATCGTCGGCACCGTCGGACTCGGGGTCGTACAGGTGGGTGGTGTTCAGCTTGTTGGTGTTCAGCTTGTTGGTGTTCAGCTGGGCTGTGATGCGGAAGCGTGGCACTGGAGGATCTCCTGGTGTGGGGCACCCGGCCGGCCGGCGCTCCGCCACCAGGGCAGCGGTTTGAGCGTCAACGCGGAGTCGGGTGAAGGGGAAAGGCGGGCCGGCACACGGACAGCACAAGGACCGTGGTCATCGATGTCCCCCTTCCCTCCGGCCGGGCGGCACCCGGCGGCCGGACCAGATTCCGGCACCAGCACGAGACTGTGCGCCGACGTCGATTCGGGCAAGTGGTTTTCGGCCGACCGCCCGGCACGGGCGACCGACCGCCGGGATGGCAAATCGGTCGAGCCGAAGGGTGCCGCGGGCTAGGTTGCCGCCATGGTGACGCCGCTGAACCTGCGAGCCCTGCGACCGGATGACGCGCCGGCGGTGACCTCGATCCTGGCCGAGATGGAGCGCCGTGAACCCGTCGACGAGGCCTACGACGAGCCCGAGGTCATCGAGGAAATGTCCTCTCCTGCCGTCGATCTCGCCCGTGGGAGTGTTGCCGTACTCGACGGCGACACGCAGCTGGCGTTCGGGGCGCTGTCGATCAGCGCGCCGGCCGCGACATGGAAGGCGTCACTGTGGGGCGGCGTGCACCCCGACCACACGCACCGCGGCATCGGGCGTCGGGTGATCGACCACTTGGTCGACCGTGCGCGGGAGATCCGCGACGCCGACAACCCAGGCGCCCCAGGGGAACTGAAGATCTGGGCGGAGAGCAATCGCCCGGGAACCGCGGTGGTGGGCGCCCAGGCCGGGTTCGACACCTGGCGGTACTTCCTGCGGATGCGGCGTGACCTCGGCGACCCGGTCGCGCAACTCCCCGCGCCCGATGGCCTGTCGATCCGGCCCTACCCGGACGCCGAGGACGAGGCCGTACGGCTGGTGTCCAACGAATCCTTCGCTGACCATTGGGGTTCCACGCCGATGGACTCCGCGCGCGCTGGCGAGCGGAATTCGCGGATTCGACCTCGTTCCAACCCGACCATTCGTTCGTCGCGCTGGCCGGATCGGACACGGCAATCTCCGTCCCGGTCGCTGGTTTCGTCCTCACCTCGGAATTCCGCGGAGACACCGAGCACCGCGGGTATCGGACCGGCTACGTCGCCCGGGTCGGTACCAGCCGGTCGGCGCGCGGTCGTGGTGTGGCCAGCGCCCTGCTGGCCCGGACCCTGACCGGTCTGGCGGAGTCCGGGTACCGGTTCGCCGAACTCGGCGTGGACGCGGACTCTCCGACCGGTGCCGGCCGGTTCTACGAGCGGGCCGGCTTCCGGACGTTCACCACCAGTCGGGTACTGGGCCTGCGGGTTGTAAGTGGTCAGGACCACTGAGCTGGATACGATTCCCGGGTGACGTCCGTCGATTTCCGGATCCTCGGGCCGGTCGAGGCGCGTGTGGACGGTGAGCTGCGCATGGTGCCCGGGCTGAAGCCGAGGGCGCTGCTCGCGGTGTTACTGGTCAACCGCGGTCGGGTGGTGTCCTCGGACGCGATCGCCGAGGCGATCTGGGAGGGTCAGGGCCCCGGCGCGTACGCGGCCAGCCTGCAGGTCTATGTGTCCACGCTGCGCCGCACCCTGGGATCGGCGTCCGGTCGTCAACTGGTGACCAGGCAGCCGCCCGGGTACCGGCTGATCGTCGACGATGACGCCGTCGACCTCGGCCGCTTCGAGAAGTCCGCGGCGGTCGGCAACGAACTGCTGCGCACTCGTCGCTATGCCGAAGCCTCGGCGAAGTTCCGTGCGGCACTGGCACAGTGGTCGGGTCCGGCGTTGGCCGACCTGTCCGAGTTGCGGTTCGCCGCGGAGTTCGCGGTGGCGGTCGAGGAGGAGCGGCTGGTCGTGCTGCAGGCGCGCATCGAGGCCGACCTGGCCTGCGGCCGCGTCTCCGAAGTCGTCGGTGAACTGACCACGCTGACCGGCCAGTACCCGCTCCGCGAGCAGTTCTGGGTGCAGCTGATCACCGCCCTGTACCGGCTGGACCGGCAGGCCGATGCGCTGGACGCGAGCCGGCGGATCCGTGAACTGCTCGGTGACGAGCTCGGCATCGACCCCAGTCCCGCGCTCCGGGAGCTGGAACACAAGATCCTGCGTCAGGAATTGCTGCCCGCTGCCGGCGCCGGTGAACGGTCGCAGGGCTTGCTGCAGACCGTCAATGCCACCGTGGCCGGGTCCAGCTTCGCGAGGCTCGTGCTGTCCTCGGGGCAAGTGGTCGCGATCTCCAGCAAGGGCCTGCGGATCGGCCGGATGGACGACAACGATCTGGTCCTCGACGACGTCAAGGTCAGTCGCTATCACGCCCACATCGTCGATGTGGGAACGGGTTTCGCGATCACCGACCTGCGCTCGACGAACGGCACCACGGTCGGGTCGGAGCGGGTGCTGGACAGCCGCGTGCTGCGTCACCAGGACGTGATCGGCATCGGCAGCGGCCAGTACATCTTCGAATGCGAGCCCGGCTGACCCGCAGTCCTGCCCTCCTTCGGGACCTGATCGGCAGCGGCCAGTACGCCTTCGAGTGCGAGCCCGGCTGACCCGCAGTCCTGCTCTCCTTCAGGACTGCTTCAGTACCTCTTCAGCCCAGGGACCGATCGTCATCTCCAGAGGTTGAGCCCGGGAAAGGGTCCCGGACCACCGATCACCTGGAGGATCCGCCATGAGCACCACGTCAACCATCCCCGCCACCACGACTGCAGTCGCCACCGCCACCGCCACCGGCGCCCGCAGCTCCGATTCACGTAGTGCGAGCCGCGCGCTGCCCGTCCGGGCGTTCGCCCGGATCGCCGGGGTGCTGTTCGCCGCGGTGCTGGGTCTGGGGCTCGCCGGACTGAACAGCAGCGCGAACGCCGAGACCGTCACCGGAGGAGTGGAGTTCGAGACAACGGTGGAATGCGGTGGCGACTACATCGATTTCATCGTCAACACCACCGACCTGGACTCGGGTAGCTACGCCAAGCTGTACGTGTTCGACCCGTACACCCAGGAGTGGATCACCGACGACGTCTGGGAAGAGGCAGACGCCTATGCCGGATACCACATCCCGGACATCAGCTTCGAGGACGGCTACTACAGCGTGTACATGGCCTACGCGCAGTGGACCGACAACGGCTGGGTCTACTCCGGCGAGTACATGGACACCTACACCCAGTACTACGAGGACAGCTCCTGGACGTCGAGCAGCTGCTACATGGGCCTCTGACCCGCTGACCTGCTCACCGGCTACCCGTTGCGTCCTGCAGATCGCTCGTTCCGCCGGGCGATCTGCAGGACGCAACAAACGTGTCCAGCGCCGATCGGCGCGCTGGTTAGGCTGACCCGACGCGCCGTCGCCGGTGGTGCGTCCGCCGTCCCCGCACTTTTCGAGGAGTTCCCGCCGTGATCACTCGCCTGTCCACGCTGTTCCTGCGAACCCTGCGGGAGGACCCGGCTGACGCGGAGGTGCCGAGCCACCGGCTGCTGGTTCGTGCCGGGTACATCCGCCGGGCCGCGCCGGGGATCTACAGCTGGCTGCCGCTGGGATACCGGGTGTTGCGGAACGTCGAACGCATCGTCCGCGAGGAAATGGACGCAATCGGCTCGCAGGAGGTGCATTTTCCGGCTCTGCTGCCCAGGGAACCCTACGAGGCGACCGGACGCTGGACCGAGTACGGCGACAACCTCTTCCGGCTCAAGGACCGCAAGCAGGCCGATTACCTGCTCGGCCCGACCCACGAGGAGATGTTCACCCTGCTCGTCAAGGACATCGTTCCGTCCTACAAGGGCCTGCCGCTCTCGCTCTACCAGATCCAGACAAAATATCGCGACGAGGCCCGCCCCCGCGCCGGCATCCTGCGCGGCCGGGAGTTCGTCATGAAGGACTCGTACTCCTTCGACCTGGACGACGCCGGACTGCAGGCGTCCTACGACAAGCACCGGGCGGCGTACGTCCGGATCTTCGACCGGCTCGGCCTGAACTACGTGATCGTCGCCGCCATGTCCGGTGCGATGGGCGGGTCGGCCTCCGAGGAGTTCCTGGCCGACGCGGAGGTGGGCGAGGACACCTATGTGCGGTGCAGCAACTGCGATTACGCAGCGAATGTGGAAGCTGTGGCGGTACCGGTACCCGCCCCGATCGACGCAACGGCCGTGCCGGAGGCCCATGTCGAGGACACCCCGGACACACCGACCATCGACACCCTGGTGGCGGTGCTCAACCAGCGGTTCCCCCGCACCGACCGGCCGTGGGCGGCGGGGGACACCTTGAAGAACGTGCTGGTGCTGCTCCGGCACCCCGACGGCAGCACCGAGCCGCTGGCCATAGGCGTGCCCGGCGACCGGGAGGTCGACCCCAAGCGGCTGGAGGCCCAGGTCGCGCCCGCCGAGGTCGAGCCGTTCACCGAGGAGCACTTCGCCGCCAACCCCTCGCTGGTCAAGGGCTACATCGGACCCGAGGTGCTCGGGGCGTACCGGGCCAGCGGGATCCGGTACCTGCTCGACCCGCACGTCGCCGAAGGGTCCGCGTGGGTGACCGGCGCCGATGAACCAGGACGGCACGTCATCGACCTGGTCGCCGGGCGCGATTTCACCGCCGACGGGACGATCCAGGCCGCCGAGGTCAGGGACGGCGACCCCTGCCCGGTGTGCGGGAATCCGCTGCACACCGCGCGCGGCATCGAGATGGGGCACATCTTCCAACTGGGTCGCAAGTATGCCGACGCGCTCGGCCTGCAAGTGCTGGACGAGAACGGCAAGCTCGTCACCGTCACCATGGGGTCCTACGGCGTCGGGGTGTCCAGGGCGGTCGCCGCCGTGGCGGAGAATTCGCACGACGATCGCGGGTTGATCTGGCCGCGCGAGGTGTCGCCTGCGGACGTGCACGTGGTGATCGCCGGAAAGGGCGAGGAGATCACCGAGGTGGCCGAGCTGATCAGCGCTGGGCTGGATGCCTCGGGCGTGCGCGTCATCCTGGACGACCGGAACGCCTCCGTCGGGGTCAAGTTCACCGACGCGGAACTGCTCGGGGTGCCGACCATCTGCGTGGTCGGCCGGGGAGTCGCGAGCGGGGTCGTCGAGGTCAGGGACCGCGCTTCCGGCAGCAAGCAGGAGGTGCCGGTTGCCGAGATCACCGAGCGGCTGTTGGAGATCGTCCGCGCCGGTTGAACCGGCGTCGGCCATATCGAAAGCCAGCGCCGGACCCGCTGTGAGCGCCATCGTGCTGCGATCGCCTCAAACACCCGCAGTGTCTCAAACACCGCAGTGTCTCAAACACCGCAGTGTCTCGCGATGCCGAATCCGCGCCGGCTCGGACCTGGTCCGGTGCGAACCCCTATCAGGCCTGACCGGCGAACGGCACGGTGGACGGGCTGGCGCCGGCGACCCGTTTCCACATCGCCAGCCGGACGGCGGCATCGGACAGCCCGGTTAGCGCGAATCCTCGCAGCTCGGGATCGTCGGTGGAGCCCAGGACCACGCGCCAGGCCGCCGCAGCATCCGATTCGATGTCCTGGGCCAACTGCCGGGCGGACGGCACGTCGGCCACGTTCATCGACACCGCATAGGCCGGGGCCGGCGGGGCAGCCTCCGCTCCGCTGGCCACCAGCCGGGCGGCCGTCGCGTCCCGGCGCAGCAGGTGGCCGGAGCGGTTCTCCGCGATCATCGCGGCGTCGTCCCGCGCATACGCCGCCACCAGGCCGTACGCCCACACCGCCGCCTGCTCCGCGGCGAGTGCGGACTGCACGGCGGCGAGCGCGTCGGGCGCCAGCGGCCCAGGTGCGGCAGCAGCCGACGAGCTGAACGGCGCGACGGACTGCGGCGACCCGGCGCTGGGCGATGCAGCGCCGCTCGGTTGGCTGTCGGTGGCACCTGACGATGTGCCGCCGGATGCCGGGTCCGGGGTAGGTGTGGGGGAACTCACGCCAGGATCGCCCGGTGACTGGCCAGCGCGGCGGCGATCGATCCGTACAGGGCGGCGCGGTAGCGCGAGGCGTTGGACACCGCATCGGTGAACTGCACCTGTGCCGTGGCTGCGTCCCCGCGGATGCTGGAGATGGCCGCCTCCGGCGAGGGCGGCACCGGGACCTGCCCGCTGGCCGGCACAGTGGGTGCCGTCGGGGCGTCCGCAGACGACACGCCGGTGACCGTCGGGTTGACCCGCGCGTACTCCGCCTCCAAGCCGGACAGCTGCGCAGCGCGGTCGTCCCGCAGCGGCGTCAGCAGCGGAGCCTGGTCCGGGTACGCCGCGATGGCCGCATCCAGTCGGAGTACGTGCAGGCGGGTGGTGGCGATCAACCCGGTGATCGGATCGCTGACCGCGGGCGCAGGCACCACGGTCGGCGCCCCGTCGTCCCCGCGGAACAGGCTGCATCCGGTGACCGTCGAGGCGATGGCCAGGGCCGCGGCACCGCCGACAGCGGAGAGAAAGGTGCGCCGCCGCATCGTCGCATCGAGAGGTCGAACCACGCTCACATCATGACAGCCCTCATTGGGTGCCCGGTTCACCGACGCCCGGGACGCTCTGCACCTACCCGCCCGAGTTACCCGCCCGACATACCCGTGCGCCCGATAGGCTGGTCCTCCGGATCAGCAATCCCGGCCCTCCCGACCGCGGCACTACGCAGAGCGACGGGCCGGGGTCACGAACACTGCACAACTACACAGGAGGCGGCGATGGGATCGTCGGACGAGCGCCGCCTGCGTGCGGTCGTCGAACAGATCACCGCCGAGGCCGGCTTCGACCTCGAGGACCTGACGGTGCAGGCCGCGGGACGCCGGCGAATCGTGCGCGTCGTCATCGACGCGGATGACGGCGTCAGTCTGGACGACGCCGCGGCCGTCAGCAGGGCGATCTCCGAGGCACTCGACGCCGACGAGGACGATCCGATGGGCAGCGCGCCGTATGCGCTGGAGGTCACCAGCCCCGGGATCGGGCGTCCGCTGACCCTGCCCCGACACTTCCGCCGGGCGCGCGCCCGGCTGGTGGCGATCACCACCACCGACGGGCGCGCGATCACCGGACACCTCCTCGAAGCGACTGACATCGGCCTGGTGCTGCTGACCGGCAAATCCGGCACCGAACGGGTCGACGTGGCCTTCGACACCATCGCCAAGGCCAAGGTGGAGGTCGAGTTCAGCCCGCCGCCCGCGGCCGTGCGCGAGCTGCTGGGCACCGAAGATCTCACCGCGGACATCGATGAGCCCGACGAAAACGACGGGCTGGATGAAACCCGCGAAGAACTCGCGGACGGGACGACCGGGGCACCAGGCACCGGTCGGGAGGCGCGCAGATGAACGTCGACATTGCGGCGCTGCACGCCGTCGAGCGGGACAAGGGCATCGAGTTCAACTCGCTGATCGAGACCCTGGAAACCGCGCTGCTCACCGCCTACCGGCACACCATGGGGCACGCCGGGCACGCCCGGGTGGAGATCGACCGCAAATCCGGGCACATCAGGGTGCTGGCCCAGGAACTGGGAGCGACACCGGATGAGGTCCTCCGGGAATGGGACGACACCCCTGAGGATTTCGGCCGGATCGCGGCGACCACGGCCAGGCAGGTGATCCTGCAGCGGCTGCGGGACGTGGAGAACGAGCGCACCTTCGGCGATTTCGCCGGCCGCGAGCACGACCTGATCACCGGCACGGTGTCGGCTGACGCACGGGTGAACGCGCGTGGCGTCGTGGTGGTGAGCCTCGGTGACGTGGAGGGCGTCATCCCGGCCGCCGAGCAGTCTCCGGGGGAGACCTACACGCACGGTCAGCGGCTGCGCTGTTATGTCGTCGCGGTGTCCCGGGGGCCGCGCGGACCGCAGATCACCTTGTCCAGGACCCATCCGAACCTGGTACGCAAGCTGTTCGCGCTCGAGGTCCCGGAGATCGCCGACGGCTCGGTGGAGATCACCGCGGTCGCCCGGGAGGCCGGACACCGCTCGAAGATCGCGGTCCGGCCCACCGTTTCCGGGGTCAACGCCAAGGGCGCTTGCATCGGGCCGATGGGCGCCAGGGTGCGGGCGGTGATGAGCGAGCTGGCCGGGGAGAAGATCGACATCATCGACCACGACGACGACCCGGCCACCTTCGTGGGCAACGCCTTGTCGCCCGCGAGGGCGCTGTCGGTGACGGTCGTCGACCCGGTGGCCAGGGCCGCCAGGGTGGTCGTGCCGGACTTCCAGCTGTCGCTGGCCATCGGCAAGGAGGGCCAGAACGCCCGGCTCGCCGCCCGGCTCACCGGCTGGCGCATCGACATCCGCAGTGACGCTGCCGGGACGTCCGAGCCGACGGCAACGGCCGCGCCGGTGTGATCCTGCTCTGAGGTTCGTCGCCGGGCCGGGCCGCCGCGGCCATCGGCTCGGGATCCAGCCCGCACAGCCTCGGGATCCAGCCCGCACAGCCTCGGGATCCAGCCCGCACAGCAAGGCGTTACCCACCCGAACAGCAAGGCGTTACCCACCCGATCATCAAGGCGGTAGACTCCTATGTCGGCCCGTTCATCGCTTCCGGCTGTCAGGAATCCGCGCCTCAGGATCCCGACAGACAACACAGTCAGCACCTATGCAACCGCCGCCACCGGAGAAGGTCCGGTGCGGACGTGCGTCGGCTGCCGGACCCGGGAACGGATCACCGCAGTGTTCCGCGTTGTCGCCGTGGACGGGTACGTCGTTCCCGATCCGCGGCGTCGGCTCCCCGGAAGGGGTGCCTGGCTGCATCCCGACGAGGGATGTCTGCTCGCCGCGGAGCGGCGTCGAGCGTTCGGTAGGGCCCTCCGGGTCCCCGAGCCACTCGACACCAGCAGGGTCCGAGGGCACCTTCGTCAGGAGGGGTCCGACGGGTCCGGGATTCCTCCGCAACCCGCGGAGGATCCTCGAGCCGCCAGTAGGACAGGAAAGCAGGTCGACCCATCGTGAGCACGTCGTGAAGCAGCAATGAGCAGCATCCGACACATCTAGAGGGTGAGCGGGCAGTTCTTACCGGCCGCCAGCCCTCATCCCTAAGGAGAGCAGTGGCAGGCAAGGCCCGCGTACACGAGCTTGCAAAAGAGCTCGGCAAGACCAGCAAAGAGATCATGGCGAAGCTCACCGACATGGGTGAGTTCGTCAAATCCCCGTCCTCGACCATCGAGGCTCCCGTCGTCCGCAAACTCCGGGACGCGTTCCCGGCGGCGAAGAACGACGTCAAGAGCGACGCAGGCACCCGACCGGGTGCCGCCCCGCGCAGCGCGGGTGCCAGCGCTGCTGCCGCGGGTGCCAGCGCTGCTGCCGCGGGTGTCAGCGCTGCGCCCCGACCGGCGGCCGGCGCCCCCAGACCGGCGACTCCCGGTGCACCGGCCCGGCCGGCCGCGGCTGCGGCTGCCGCACCGGCGGCAGTTGGCACGACAGCACCCTCGGCGACCTCGCCGTCCGCTGTTCCGGCCACCGAGGTCGAGCGCGCCCCGCAACCAATCGTCGGGTCCGGTTCGCCGAGTTTCACCCCGGCGGCACCGGCGCCGACCCGTCCCGCCCAGCCCGCCGCCCCGGCCGCTTCTGCCGCCCCGGCGCCGGCTCGGCCCGCACCCGCCGCGCGACCGGCGGCTCCGGCGGCGAACGGCGCCCCTCCCAGCACTTCGACGGACCGTCCCGCGGCGCGCGCAGGTGCTCCGGCCCCCGCGGCCAGGCCCGACGGCCAGGCGCCGCCACCCCGGCCGCAGCGGCCGACCGGTGGCGTGCCGGGTGCCCCGCGGCCCCCGCGGATGGGCAACAACCCCTTCGGCGTCAACCAACCTCGTAACGCGCCGCCACGCCCGGGTGGCGTGCCAGGTGCTCCGCGCCCACCGGCCGGACGCCCTGGCGGCGCTCCCGGTCCCGGTGGTCCCGGCGGTGCCGGAACCCGCCCGGGTCCCGGCGGCGCACGTCCCGCGGTGCCCGGCGCACCCCGCCCCGGCACACCCGGTGGCAGGCCAGCTCCCGGCGGGGCCCGTCCCGGTGCTCCCGGCGGCTACCGCGGCGGTCCCGGTGGGGCCGGCGGTCCCGGCGGTCCCGGCGGCGGTGCCGGTGCTGGTGCCGGCGCCGGTGGTGGTTACCGCGGCGGTCCCGGTGGTGGCGGTGGTGCCGGAGCCGGCGGCGGCGGTTCGCGCCCCGGTGCCGGTGGTCGCGGCCGCGGCGGCGCCGCCGGTGCCTTCGGGCGTCAGGGCGGACCGGCGCGCAAGGGCCGCAAGTCCAAGAAGCAGCGTCGTCAGGAATTCGACAACATGCAGGCGCCGTCGATCGGCGGCGTCGCGCTGCCGCGCGGTAACGGCGCCGTGGTCCGGCTGGCCCGTGGCTCCTCGCTGTCCGACTTCGCCGACAAGATCGACGCCAACCCGGCGTCGATGGTGCAGGCGTTGTTCCACCTCGGTGAGATGGTCACCGCCACCCAGTCGGTCTCCGACGACATCCTGGAGCTGCTCGGTTCCGAGATGGGCTACGAGGTGCAGATCGTCTCCCCGGACGACGAGGACCGCGAGCTGCTGGATTCGTTCGACCTGTCCTACGGAGAGAACGAGGGGGACGAGAGCGATCTGGTCATCCGGCCGCCGGTGGTCACCGTCATGGGTCACGTCGACCACGGCAAGACCAAGCTGCTGGACGCCATCCGGAACACCCACGTGGTGGACAAGGAAGCCGGTGGCATCACTCAGCACATCGGTGCCTACCAGGTGGCAACCCACCTGAACGGTGAGGAACGGCTGATCACCTTTATCGACACCCCGGGCCACGAGGCGTTCACCGCCATGCGTGCCCGCGGCTCGAAGTCCACGGACATCGTGGTGCTGGTGGTCGCGGCCGACGACGGTGTGATGCCGCAGACGGTCGAGGCGATCAACCACGCCAAGGCCGCGGACGTGCCGATCGTGGTGGCGATCAACAAGATCGACAAGGAGGGGGCCAACCCCGACAAGATCCGTCAGCAGCTCACCGAATACGGGCTGGTCGCCGAGGAGTACGGCGGCGACACCATGTTCGTGGAGATCTCGGCCAAGGCCCGGATCAACATCGACGGCCTGCTGGAGTCGATCCTGCTGACCGCCGATGCGGCGCTGGACCTGCGGGCGAACCCGGACATGAACGCCGAGGGTGTGGCCATCGAGGCCCACCTCGACCGCGGCCGTGGTGCGGTGGCGACGGTGCTGGTGCAGCGCGGCACCCTGCACGTCGGCGACTCGATCGTGGCCGGCAACGCCTATGGGCGGGTCCGCGCCATGCTCGGCGACAGCGGCGAGAACGTCGCGGAGGCCACGCCATCGCGTCCGGTGCAGGTGCTCGGGTTCACCTCGGTGCCCGGTGCCGGCGACTCGTTCATGGTCGTCGAGGAGGACAGGGTCGCGCGGCAGATCGCCGAACGGCGGCAGGCCAGGGCGCGCAAGGCGCAGATCGGCAACCGCCGGCGGATCTCCTTGGAGGACCTGGGCGCAGCCCTGGCCGAGAAGAAGATCGAGCAGCTCACGCTGATCATCAAGGGCGACAACTCCGGCACCGTTGAGGCGCTGGAGGACTCGCTGCTCAAGCTCGACGTAGGTGCCGAGGTCGACCTGCGGGTGGTGCACCGCGGTGTCGGTGGCATCACCCAGGACGACATCAACCTGGCGGTGATCACCGACGCGATCGTCATCGGCTTCAACGTCAAGCCGGTGCGCGGCGTGCAGGAGATGGCCGACCGCGAGGGCGTCGACATCCGCTACTACACGGTGATCTACCAGGCCATCGACGAGGTGGAAGCGGCGCTCAAGGGCCTGCTCAAGCCCGAGTTCGAAGAGGTCAGGACCGGTTCGGCGGAGGTGCGGGAGATCTTCCGTTCCTCGAAGTTCGGCAACATCGCCGGCTGCATCGTGCGCAGCGGCGAGATCCGCCGGAACGCCAGGGCCCGGTTGCTGCGCGGCGGTGTGGTGATCAACGACAACCTGCAGATCGATTCGCTCCGCCGGTTCAAGGACGATGCCACCGAGGTCCGCGAGGGCTTCGAATGCGGTATCGGCCTAGGATCCTGGAACAACATCGAGGTGGAGGACACCATCGAGACCTTCGAGGTGCGGGAGAAGCCGCGCTCGTAGGGCCCGCAAGGGTCCGAGTCGACACGATCACCGGGTGCGCCGGTCCGCTTGCTGCGGGCCGGCGCATTTCCGTGCCGACACCTGTGTCAAGTCCGGCAACCGGAGGAGCCCCGCGCCCGGAATGAGGATCCGGGGTGTTGGATGAAGGCGGAACGACTCAACGATGAACCCCGACGATGAACCCCGACGATGAACCCCGACGATGATCTCTGACACAGCCGTGTACGTCGGGATCCTGGAGTGTGACGTGCTGCTCGGCGAGGTCGACTCGCTCAAGCACAAGCGGGCCATCGTCCGGCCGGTCCTCGCCCGGCTTCGGCGACTGGAGGTCGCGGTGAGCGAGGCAGGCGATCCCGATCGTCACCGCCGCGCGTTGATCGCCGTGGCCACCGTGTCCGGCGAGTTGGCGCAGGTCCATCGGGTGCTGGACAGCTGCGAGCGGCAGGTAGCCGGGGAGGTGGAGATCGAACTGCTGGCCACCAGGCGCCGCATCGTGGGCGCCGACGACGAGTAGGGAACGCCGGACCACAGCGAGCCGGTCCACAGTGAGAGGGGAACGAACCCATGGCAGACTCCGCACGCGCCCGCCGTTTGGCCAAGCGCATCGTGGCGATCGTGGCCACCGAGCTCCAGCATCAGGTCAAGGATCCGCGGCTGGCGCTGGTCACCGTCACCGCGGCCACCGTCACACCCGATCTGCGTGAGGCGACCGTTTTCTACACCGTGTACGGCACCGACGAGGAGGTCCAGGAGACCTCCCAGGCGCTGGCGAGCGCCACCGGGGTGCTGCGGTCCGCCGTCGGCCAGCAGACCGGTATCAAGTTCACCCCGACACTGGCCTTCAGGCTGGACACCGTGCCCGAGAACGCCCACCGCATCGAGGATCTGCTGGCCGCTGCCCGCGCCGCCGACGCCGAGGTCGCCGAGCGCGCGGCCGGTGCCAGCTACGCCGGTGATCCGGACCCGTACCGGCGACCGGACGAGACCGAGGGTGAACCGGAGGACGTCGACGCCCAGCCTGTCGACAGCCTGGCCGCGCCTGAGGTGTCATCTGTTTCTCCTGTGTCTCCAGGGGGGGCCGGCGCTCCCCACAGCCATGACGCTGACATCGGCGGCCAGGACCCTGTCGACCGGTTCGGCGAGCCGATCGAGGCGCAGGCCGGCGCCGGCGACCGGGCCTGACCGAAGTCCCGCCGGCGACATTTCCCTCTGCAACGCACCGGTGGTCCGCGCACCGGGATGAGGCCGGCTCGGATTCGACGCAGCCGTCGATCGGTGACACGATCGGGGCACGACTCCCGGGCGCATCCGGGTCGGTGACCGGGAGGCGATGTGACCGACACGCGTGCGGTGAGATCCCGGTCGAGGTCCTCATCCGTCCGTGACTCGGCGGCAACCGTGGGTGACGATGGCGTTCGGGTCCAGATGACCGACATGGACGTGGCAACGGAGTTGCTGATCCGGGCGACCGACGCCGTGCTCGTCGGTCACGTGCACCCCGATGCGGACGCGTTGGGCAGCGCGCTGGCCCTCGGCCTCGGCCTCGAGCGGCGCGGCGTTCCGGTAGCGGTGTCCTTCGCCGAGCCAGGTGAGATCCCGGCGAGCCTGCGGTTGCTCCCGGGTGGCCATCTCGTGGTGCCTGCGGACGGCGTGCCCGACCACCCCGATCTGCTGGTCAGCCTGGACGTCGGGTCCGCGGCGCGGTTGGGCTCCCTCGACCGGCTGCTGACCACGGCCCGACAGAGCCTGATCATCGACCACCACCCGTCGAACACCCGCTTCGGCGACCACCACCTCATCGACCCCAGTGCCGGGGCCACCGTGGTGCTGGTAGCCCGGTTGCTGGATCGGTTGGGGGTGCCGATCGACCTGCCCATCGCGAAGAACCTTTATGCGGGTCTGGCCACGGACACCGGGCACTTTCGGCACGCCGATTCCGACGCGCACCGGCTGGCCGCCCGGTTGATCGACACCGGGGTGCGGCCGGCAGAGGTATTGCGGCCGATCACCGACAGCCATCCGTTCGGCTGGCTGACGATGTTGTCGCAGGTGCTCGGCCGAGCAGTGCTGCACCACGGGGCGGCCGACGGTCGCAATGTGGTCTGCACGACCATCGACCTGGCAACATCCACCGGGCTGCGGTCCGAAGAACTGGATTCGGTGATCGACATCCTGCGCACCGTGCAGGAGGCCGCTGTCGCCGTCGTGCTCAAGCAGACCGCACCCGAGACCTGGCAGGTGTCCTTGCGCTCGCACCCGCCCGTCGACGTCGCCGCGCTGGCCACCGAACTGGGCGGAGGCGGGCACGTCAGAGCCGCGGGGTTCACTCACCACGGCGATCCCGGCACCGCGATCGCCGCAATCCTGGACACCCTCGACCGCTGAGGGCTAGCACCGACAGGCCCTGTCCTGCGGGTGGGCGGCGCGTGAGTGAATCGGCCGAACGACTGCCGGAGCGTGACGCCGCCCACGAAAATCACCTGGATCCTTGGAGCTCAGCGGGTGCGTCCCGCATCATAGATACAACATGGATACAGAACACTGCTCTGCCGCCGACCGCGTGTACGAGCACGTCCGCTCCGGGATCCTGACCCGCCGTTACCCGGACAACGAACTGCTGTCCGAGGGAATGCTGGCGTCGGAGACCGGCGTGTCCCGCACCCCTGTCCGGGAGGCACTGCTGCGCCTGGAGGCACAGGGGATGATCCGGCTGCTGCCCAAACGCGGTGCGTTGGTGCTGCCGGTGACGGCTCAGGAATGGCGGGACGTACTGGCGACCAGGCTGCTGGTCGAGGAGCACTGCACCCGGTCGGTCATCCTGGCCGGACGGGGACAGAGTCTCGCGCGATCCCTGACCGGGCCGCTGGATGCCCTGCGCCGCGCGGCCCACGCGGGCGACGTCGTCGGCTATGCGACCGCCGACCGCGAATTCCACGCGCATATCGTGGCCGCGGAAGGCAACCAGATCCTGATCAGGCTCTACGCCTCGCTCAGGGACCGGCAGCTGCGGATGGGCGCCGCCAATCTGATGGCCGCCGGCGGGCAGGCGGACGCGGCCAGGATGCACAGCACCGTGAACGACCATCAGGTGATCGCCGACGCCATCGGCGCCGGCGACGCCGTGCTCGCCGGTCGGTTGACCCGGATGCACCTGGCGCACGCCGACCGGGCGCTGCGCGGCGATCCCGTCGACGTGGGACCCGACGAGTCGCCCGACCCGCTGCTCACGACGGCGACCGCATGATCAGCGTGTCGGCGATCGCCCAGCGAGCCCGCAAGAAGCCCTGGCTCATCTGGTCCGTCGGAGTCGGCGTGTACCTGCTTGCGGTGTTCCATCGCACTTCGTTGGGCGTCGCCGGTCCGCTGGCCACCGAGCGTTTGGGTCTGTCGGCAGGACAGCTGAGCACGTTCGTCATGCTGCAACTCGGCGTCTACGCCGCCATGCAGGTGCCGACCGGCATCCTGGTCGACCGCTTCGGGCCTCGCCGGATGCTGCTGGTCGCGACGGTCATCATGGGCTCCGCCCAGCTGCTGTTCTCCCAGGTGGAGAGCTACCCGCTGGCCCTGCTGGCCAGGGGCCTCCTGGGGTGCGGCGACGCGATGACGTATGTCTCGGTGCTCCGGTTGGCGGCCGGTTGGTTCCCCGCCAGGCGCTACCCGGTGCTGGTGACGTTCACCGGGCTGGTCGGGATGGCCGGCAACGTGGTGGCCACCGTCCCACTGACCCTGCTGCTGACCAGCCTGGGCTGGGGGCCGACCTTCGCCATCGCCGGTGGCATGTCGCTGGCGTACGGCCTGCTCTTGCTGCGCCCCGCGGTGGCCGCGCCGTACCGCCAGGCCGAACGGGCAGACGGGCCGATCGGTGGCCGGCGGGTGCTCGGCGAGGTCAAGAAGGCCTGGCGGTTGCCGGCCGGCCGGCTGGCGTTCTGGGTGCACCTGTCGACGATGGCCGGGCCGACCGCGTTCGCCGTGCTGTGGGGGTTCCCGTACCTCACCCAGGGCCTGGGGTACACCCCGGCGACGGCCAGCACCCTGCTGATGATGCTGGTGGTCGGCGGCCTGGTGGCCAACCTGATCATCGGTCCGATGCTGGCCCGACGACCGGCGTTCCGCGGCCCGCTGGCGGTGATCGTCGCGCTGCTCTGCCTGCTCGGTTGGCTGGTGCTGATCCTCTGGCCCGGCGGCGTGCCGCCGTTCGTCGTGGTCATCGCCGTGGTCTGCGTGTTCTCGGTGGGTGGCCCGGCGTCCTCCGTCGGGTTCATGCTGGCCCGCGACTACAACCCGGCTCATCGGATCTCCACGGCCACCGGCCTGGTCAACGTGGGCGGCTTCTGTGGCGCGGTGTTCGTGGTGTTCGCCGTCGGCCAGATCCTGGACCACCTGGAACCGGGCGCACAGACGCATTCCCTGACTGCCTACCGTTGGGCGCTGGTCGCCATCGCCGCGATGACCGCGTTCGGCATCTTCCGGATGACCACCTGGCTGCTGCGCACCCGAGTGGGAGTGCTGCGGGCCGCCGCCCGCGGCGAGGACGTTCCGGTGTCGATCGTGGCGCACAAATGGGACCTGCTGGGCACCGGCGAGTTCCGGATCGTGTCCAGTGCGCTGACCAACGGGCGGATCGAAGCGCCGGTTGGTGCTGACCCGCCGGTTCCCGCGGCGACCCCGGCCCAGACGAACCAGCCACGGTGAACCGAGCACCGGACCATGCGGCCAACCGGCCGCCTCCCGACGACCGTCGGCCACCGCCGCTGCCACCCGGCGGGGGCCTGCTGCTGGTCGACAAACCATCCGGCTGCACCTCCCACGATGTGGTCGGCCGGCTGCGAAAAGTGCTGCGGACCAAGCGGATCGGGCACGCCGGCACCCTCGATCCGATGGCTACCGGGCTGCTCGTGGTCGCGGTCGATCGGTCCACCAAGCTGCTCGGTCACCTGGCCCTGACCGACAAGGCCTACTCGGCGACCATCCGGCTCGGGCAGCGGACCGACTCCGACGATGCCGACGGCGCGACCGCCGCGGTGGCCGACCCCGCCGCGGTCGCCGCCATCTCGGCCGCCGACCTACGTACCTCGATGGCGGAGTTGACCGGGCCGATCCTGCAGGTGCCCAGCTCGGTGTCGGCGATCAAGATCGGCGGCCGGCGCGCCTACGACCTGGTCCGGGCGGGGGAGCGGGTCGAGCTGGCGGCACGGCCCGTCACCGTCGGCAGGTTCGAGCTCGTCGGCGGGCCGCGGACTGCCGAAGGCGTCACGGATATCGATGTCGAGGTGGAGTGCACGACGGGCACGTACGTGCGCTCGCTTGCCCGCGACCTCGGTGACGCGCTCGGCGTCGGCGGACACCTCACCCGGCTCCGCCGCACCCGGGTCGGGCCGTTCCTGGTCACCGATGCGGTCTCCGTGTTCCCGACCCACGGCGGGGACCGGGGCGCTCCGGTGACCGACGAGTTCGCTCGGGCGGTCGCCGCCCGGATCCTGCCGGCCGCCGAAGCCGTGCGCACGGCCTTCCCGGCGCACGTCGTCTCCGACGCCGAGGTCACCGAGTTGCGGTTCGGCCGCAGCGTGCCTCCGGCTGGGATCGCCGGCACCTATGGTGCTTTCGACGGCACCGGACGGCTGATCGCGCTGCTGGTCGACGGCGCCGAGGTTGCGCGCCCGGTGCTCGGCTGGCTGACTGCCTGAGATGATCGCGGGCGGGATCGGGTGCTGACGCCGATCGCGAACGGGACGACGAGCTGCGACCGGTGTCGCGCACCGCGGCATGAAGACCAAGGGCGAAGGAGGCGGCGTGGAGCGCTGGCGCGGAGTCGACGAGATCCCCGGCAGTTGGGGCCGCTGCGTGCTGACCATCGGGGTCTTCGACGGGGTGCACCGCGGGCACCAGGAGTTGATCCACGAGGCGGTGGCGATGGGTCGGTCGCTGGGGTTCCCTACCGTGCTGACCACCTTCGATCCGCACCCGGCCGAGGTGGTCCGCCCCGGCAGCCACCCGGCGCTGCTGACCTCGCTGCGCCGCCGTGCGGAGCTGGTCGCCGAACTCGATATCGACGCGTTCCTGGTGCTGCCGTTCACCCCGGCGCTGTCAAACGTCGGCGCCGAGGAGTTCGTGCACGACGTCATCGTCGACCGGCTGCACGCCGCGGCCGTTGTGGTCGGGGAGAACTTCCGGTTCGGCCATCGCGCGAAGGGCACCGTCGACCTGTTGCGCGAACTCGGCCCGCGGTTCGGGTTCACCACCCACGGCATCGGGGTGATCACCGGTGACCTGGAGGATGCCGTCACGCTGTCCTCGACCTATGTGCGGTCCTGCGTGGCGGCCGGTGACATGCGCGCCGCCGCCGACGCGCTGGGCCGGCCGCACCGGGTCGAGGGGTTCGTCGTGCACGGGGACGGTCGTGGCGGCAGTCAGCTCGGCTACCCCACGGCCAATCTCGATGTCGTCACGCATTCGGCAATCCCGGCCGACGGGATCTACGCCGGCTGGTTCGTGCTGGGCACCCGGCGGTCGCCGGCGGCGATCTCGATCGGCTCGAACCCCACGTTCTCCGGGCGGGAGCGAACGGTAGAGGCCTTCGTCATCGACGAGGGCGGCAACTTCTACGGCCGGCGGGTGGCGTTCGACTTCGTGGACCGGCTCCGCGACACCGAGAAGTTCGACTCGGTCGAGGCGCTGATCGCCCAGATCGACGCCGACGTGGCGCTGGCCAAATCCATCCTCGCGGTCCCCTGACCGCCGCCGGGACCCGTCCGCCGGCCCCCTTATTGGGCGCGGATCAACGTCGCCGCCGCCCCCCTTGTCGCGCGCGGATCAACGTCGCCGGCGCGCACGAAATCGTTCACTCGAGTCCCGCGCGTCCCACAACCGCGAGCTTCAGCCGCGCCGACGATCTTGATCCGCGCCGAACAGGGGGGCCGACGCCCAGGGCACGTGGAGCCGGGGCGATGACGAGCGGTCGACCCTAGTCCGCGCTGTGCTGCGGCACGGGGTACTGGCCCACGGGGTGGTCCTCGACCGGGCGGGACGCGATGGGGTCGACGGGAGAGCCCGGTTGCCCCGCGTCGGTATCGGCGGTTTTCTCCGGCAGACCCGTGGGCACCCGCGGGAACGCGGCGGGTACCGGGTCGGCGTGCAATGCGTACCGCTGCTCGGCGCACAGTTCGGCGAGCGCCTGCACCACGCTGCCGCGGATCACTTTCGTGAAACTGAAATAGCCGTGCGGCATTCCGACGTATTCGGTCAGCCGGACCGTCGTGCCCGCGGCCTGCATGGCGCGCGCATAGCGGATGCCGTCGTCGCGCAGCGGGTCATACTCGGCGACCTGCACGAGGGCCAGCGGCAGCCCGGACAGGTCCTCGGCCAGGATCGGCGAGGCCATCGGGTCGTTGGCGTCGCCGTGAGGCCCCAGGTAGTGGTTGCGGAAGGACAGCATCGATGCCGACGGCAGGATCGGGAAGTCGGTCCGGGCCGGGTGAGCGGCGTCGAATTCGGCCGGTGTGCGCAGATCCGTGGCCGGATACATCAGTGCCTGGTGCGCGACCGCCGGACCGCCGGTGTCCCGCAGGATCTGGCAGACCACGGTGGCCAGATTGCCGCCGGCGCTGTCACCCATCACGCCGATCCGCCGCGCGTCGACGCCGAGCGTGTCCGCGTGGTGGGCGACCCAGCGCACCGCTTCCACGCTGTCCACCACGGCCAGCGGGAAGCGGTAGGTGGGCGCGAGCCGGTAGTCCACCGACACCACCACGGCGCCAACCCCAAGGCTCACCTGGCTGCACAGCCAGTCCGACTGGTCCAGCGCGCCGAGCGTCCAGCCGCCGCCGTGGAAGTGCACGATCACCGGACCGCCGGCCGCGAGACCGACCGGCTGGTACACCCGGATGGCCAGGTCGTGGTCGTCCCGGCGGATCGTCCGGTTGTCGGTGACGACACCCTTCGCCAGGCTGCCGACCACCCCGGTGGCGAAGCGCCCGTTCGCGGCCAGTCGCTGCTGAGCGCGCACCATCTGCTCCGCGGTCATCTGCGAGATCGACGAACCCGGCGCGTGCGCCAGCACCCATGCCAGCGACCGCACCCGCCAGCCCAGCTTGGCCATGGCCACGGCTCCTACTCACCAGTAACTTGTCTGTGCCTCCATCTTGCCAGGTCGACCGGTCGTGCGGTGGTAGCTGTCGGTCAGGTCCGGCCCCGCAGGTCTCGCGCCGGTGATCTTCACTGCGACCGCTTCCAGCACCCCTCGGCCGGCGACCCGGCCGGCGACCCGAATCGTGCCGCGCTCGCGCACGGTGGGCGATCGATCACGCAGAATGACCGTCATGCCCCGCTCGAGCCCGCAACCCGCAGCGGTGCGCGGGTGCGGCGGGGGATCGTGGTGGCCGGTGTCGCCGCCTTCCTCGCGCTGTACGCCGGTCTGGCCATCGCCTACCTGGCCAACGGCTCGCAGTCGGTGGATCCGGGCGACATCGACCCCCCGGAGGGCGGCGCGGCGGTGCTGGTCACCGCCCGCGGGATCAACGCCGCAACGCCCGAGATGGACGTCGACGTGGAGGTCCTGCTGAGCGACGGGTTGCTCAACGGCGACCGCAATCCCAAGGAGCAGCTCACCCTCACCATCGAGCCCACGTTGGACGACGCGGACATCATCTGGCCGACGGATCGCCGGGTGCAGGTCCGATCCGAGAAGGTGACCTTCGTCGGCGATATCCAGGACTGGCCGTTCGACCAGTACGCCTCGCAGCTGATCGCCGCGGCCTGGGTCGGTACGGGCGCCGACTTCCGTTACGTCGACACCGCGCTGTATTTCCAGGGTTCGGTGCAGGGCTGGCACCTGGCCACCGGCGCTGCCGACCCCAGCGCGGGCGCGTTGCTGGACGTCGGTTTCCAGCGCTCCATCGCGATCATGCTGTTCGGGCTCTCGCTGGTGGTCGTGCTGATCATGTTGCCGGTCACCTGCTGGATCGTCGGGCTCAAGCTCTACCGGGAGGACCGGCTCTTCGAGGCCGGCTTCCTGGGCTGGATGGCGGCGATGTTGTTCGCCACCATTCCCATTCGCAACTTCTTCCCCGGCTCGCCGCCACCAGGTTCCTGGGTGGACGTGCTGGTGACGTTGTGGGTGGTGGTCGCGCTCACCATGGCGCTGGTCATCGGCATGGCGGCGTTCATCCGGCACCGCCGCCCGAACCCGGCGCCGAGCACCCCCTCGGGAGCCGAACGGCCAGCGTCCACGGCGCCCAGTCCCACGGCGCCCAGTCCCGCGGCGCCCAGTCCCGCGGCGCCCAGTCACACGGCGCCCAATCCCGGCCCGCCCGCCGGCGCCGCGCCCGGTTGACCGGACCAGCCCGTCACCGCTGGTAACATGGTGTGTTGGGTTCGGCTGCAGTCCGTGGCGGCCGACACCGTCATCCCCCCGGCAGTGTCGGCCGGAGCGGGCGGAACACGGTACTGATCATTCAAGGAGCACCAGACGTGGCGTTGACCGCCGAGCAGAAGAAGGACATCCTCGCCGAGTACGGGCTGCACGACTCGGACACCGGATCCGCCGAGGCGCAGGTCGCGATGCTGACCAAGCGCATCTCGGAACTCACCGAGCACCTCAAGCAGCACAAGCACGATCACCACTCCCGCCGCGGCCTGATGGCACTGGTCGGACGCCGCCGCCGGCTGCTCCGCTACCTGCAGACCATCGACATCAACCGCTACCGCACGCTGATCGAGCGGCTGGGCCTGCGCCGCTAGCGCCGGAACGTCAGGGGAGTGCCTGCGGGCCTCCCCTGACGTGCATCACCCGCCGCGCCGGCCACCGCGCCGGTCGCGACACCCCACCATCCACCCCGGCCCACCCGCCCATCAGTACCAGCCAGTACCAGTAGAGATCCCAGGCGGATAGGCCCCAATCCCACCCCGTGCCACCGACGTGCCCGTCAGCGCATCACCCGGCGACGATCACGGCCGGTCCTCGGTAGTGGCCACCGGAACCCGAACGCCCCTCGTGCGGCGCCCGACGTTCCGACGGCTTCGATCGAAGGCCGGCTCCGCCGAGACGCAGATGCCCTGCCCGCACCGTCAGTGGCCTCCCACAACACCGATATCCGGGTTGTGCAGACAAGGAGACCCATGTCCGATCCCACCGCCACCAGCGCGACCGCTGTCCTCGACAACGGCGCGTTCGGCACCCGCACCATCCGTTTCGAGACGGGCAGGCTGGCCCAGCAGGCCGCCGGTTCGGTCGTCGCCTACCTCGACGAGGACACCGTCCTGCTGTCGGCCACCACGGCCGGCAAGCACCCCAAGGAGCAGTTCGACTTCTTTCCGCTGACCATCGACGTGGAGGAGCGGATGTACGCCGCCGGGCGCATCCCCGGCTCGTTCTTCCGCCGCGAAGGCCGCCCGTCCGAGGACGCCATCCTCACCTGCCGGCTGATCGACCGGCCGCTGCGCCCGACGTTCACCGCCGGGCTGCGCAACGAGGTCCAGGTCGTCATCACCGTGCTGGCGCTGAACCCAGACGCGCTCTACGACGTGCTGGCGATCAACGCCGCGTCCGCGTCCACCCAGATCTCCGGCCTGCCGTTCTCCGGCCCGGTTGCCGGCGTCCGCGTCGCACTGATCGCGGGCGAGTCCGGCCAGGGCCAGTGGGTGGCGTTCCCGACCCACTCCCAGCTGGAGAAGGCCGTGTTCGACATGGTCGTCGCCGGGCGAGTTGCGGGTGACGATGTCGCGATCATGATGGTGGAAGCCGAAGCCACCGAGAACACCGTCGAACTCGTAGCGGGTGGGGCCACCGCCCCGACCGAAGAGGTCGTCGCCGCCGGCCTGGAAGCCGCCAAGCCGTTCCTGCGCGCGCTCTGCCAGGCGCAGTCCGAGCTGGCCGCCACCGCGGCCAAGCCGGTCGCGGAGTTCCCGCTGTTCCCGCCGTACCAGGGTGACGTCTACGAGGCGGTAGAGAATGCCGCGAACGCGCACAACCTCGGCGAGGCGCTGACCATCCCCGGCAAACAGGACCGGGACAACCGTACCGACGAGATCAAGGCCGCGATCTACGACCAGCTGGCCGAGCAGTTCGCCGGACGGTCCTCGGAGATCGGCAACGCCTTCCGCTCTGTCACCAAGAAGCTGGTCCGCCAGCGGGTGCTGCGCGACAAGGTGCGCATCGACGGCCGCGGGCTCACCGACATCCGCACCCTGGGTGCCGAGGTCGGCTACCTGCCGCGGGTGCACGGCAGCGCGCTGTTCGAGCGCGGCGAGACCCAGATCCTGGGGGTGACCACGCTGAACATGCTCCGGATGGAGCAGCAGCTGGACACCCTGTCGCCGGAAAACCGCAAGCGCTACATGCACAACTACAACTTCCCGCCGTACTCCACCGGTGAGACCGGCCGGGTCGGGTCGCCCAAGCGCCGGGAGATCGGTCACGGCGCGCTGGCCGAGCGGGCCCTGGTGCCCGTGCTGCCGTCCCGCGAGGAGTTCCCGTACGCCATCCGTCAGGTGTCGGAAGCGTTGGGCTCCAACGGTTCCACCTCGATGGGTTCGGTCTGCGCGTCCACCCTGAGCCTGCTGAACGCCGGCGTGCCGCTGAAGGCGCCGGTGGCCGGCATCGCGATGGGCTTGGTATCAGATACTGTGTCCGACCCCGAAACCGGTCAGGAGTCCGTGCAGTACGTGGCGCTGACCGACATCCTGGGCGCCGAGGACGCGTTCGGCGACATGGACTTCAAGGTCGCCGGCACCAAGTCCTTCGTCACCGCCCTGCAGCTGGACACCAAGCTGGACGGCATCCCGTCGGAGGTCCTGCGGGCGGCCCTCACCCAGGCCCGCGACGCCCGGCTGACCATCCTGGAGGTCATGGGCGAGGCGATCGACGCGCCGGACCCGATGAGCCAGTTCGCGCCCCGGATCACCACCATCAAGGTCCCGGTCGACAAGATCGGCGAGGTGATCGGGCCGAAGGGCAAGATGATCAACTCGATCACCGAGGCCACCGGCGCCGACATCGCCATCGAGGACGACGGCACCATCTTCGTCTCCGGTGCGGACGGCCTGGCAGTGCAGGCGGCGATCGACACGATCAACGCCATCGCCAACCCGCAGCTGCCCAAGGTCGGCGAGCGGTTCCTGGGCACGGTGGTGAAGACGACCGCGTTCGGCGCGTTCGTCTCGCTGCTGCCCGGCCGGGACGGCCTGGTGCACATCTCCAAGCTGGGCAACGGCAAGCGGATCGCCAAGGTCGAGGACGTGGTCAGCGTCGGCGACAAGATGCAGGTCGAGATCGCCGAGATCGACGCCCGCGGCAAGATCAGCCTGGTGCCGGTCCAGCCCGAGGCCGCTTCCGCGGCGGCGTCGGCCGACGCCGTCCCGGCACAGGTCTGAGCCGTAGGGATGGCTGCACGTGCCCGGCGGACCCGCGTCCTGGAGATTGGCGCTGACGGCTCGGTGGTGACCTGCTCGGAGCTGCCCGGCGGCGTTCGGGTGGTCACCGAGAGCGTGCCGGGCGCGCGCAGCGCTTCCGTCGGCATGTGGGTCGGGGTGGGCTCGGTCGACGAGACGCCCCGGCTCGCCGGGGCCTCCCACTACCTGGAGCACCTGCTCTTCAAGGGCACCAAAACCCGTACCGGGTATGAGATCTCGGCGGCGGTGGACGCGGTCGGTGGCGAGCTGAACGCGTTCACCTCGCACGAGTACACCTGTTATTACGCGCGGGTGCTGGCCGAGGAGGCAGCGACCGCGGTGTCCCTGGTCTGCGATGTGGTGCTCGACGCCACCATCGCCAGGACCGACGTGGACATCGAACGCGGGGTGATCCTGGAAGAGATCGCGATGCGCGACGACGACCCCGAGGACACCCTCGGTGACGCCTTCGCCGCCGCGTTGTTCGCCGGCCACCCGGTGGCCGCGCCCGTCATCGGGACCGTACAGACCATCTCCGCGATGACCAGGCCGCAGGTCGCCGGCTATTACCACCGGCGGTACACACCGGACAAAATGGTGATCGCGGTCGCCGGCGGAGTGGACCACGCCGACGTGCTCCGCTGGGTCCGCACGGCCTTCCGGGACCGGATCACTCCCGCCGGCACGCACGACCCGTCAGCAGTCCGGCCGGCGCCCCCGCGCACCGGGCGGGGCCGGGTTGTCACCCGGCCCGGAACCCTGGTCGTCCGCAGGGACACCGAACAGGCCCACCTGTGCATCGGGGTACCCGCCGGCAACCGCAACGACCCGCAGCGGGCCGCGTTGGCGGTGCTATCTGCAGTGCTCGGCGGCGGGATGAGCTCGCGGCTGTTCCGCAGCATCCGTGAGGAACACGGGCTGGCCTACTCGGTCTACTCGGGGTCATCCTCCTACGCCGACGTCGGGTCGTTTTCGGTGTACGCCGGGTGCCTGCCCGACCACCTCGGTCAGGTCGCCAAACTCATCGGCCAGGAACTCGCGGTCGTGGCCGAGTCGGGCATCACCGCGGAGGAACTGCGCCGGGCGCAGGGTCAGCTCACCGGTTCCTTCGTGCTGGCCCTGGAGGACTCGGAGTCCCGGATGAGCCGGATCGGCAAGAACACGCTGGTGCGCACCGACTACCGGTCCGTCGACGACGAACTGGGCGACATCAGGGCGGTGATGGCCGACCAGGTCGCGGCGCTGGCCGGACAGCTGCTGAACCGGCCGCTCACCGCGGCGGTGGTGGGCCCGTACGCTTCGACCGACGACCTTCCCGTCGAGTTCACGGAACTGACCGGCTGACGGGCTGACCCGGTCGTCAGCATCGAACGCGGGCCACCCGAGGTGGACCGGACAGGAACGGGGCAGGGGCCATGACGGACGAGGTCTTGCGGGTCGGCGTGATCGGCGCGCGCGGGCGGATGGGGTCGGAGGTCTGCCTGGCGGTGGACGCCGCGGCCGATCTGGATCTGGTGGCGGCGGTCGGGTTGGGCGACTGGCTGTTCTCGCTCGCCGACGCCGGCAGCCAGGTCGCCGTCGATTTCACCCACCCGGACGCGGTGATGGAGCACGTCCGGTTCTGCGTCGACCAGCACATTCACGCCGTGGTCGGAACCTCCGGGTTGACCGAGGAGCGGCTGAACACCATCCGCGAGTGGCTGGCCGTCAAGCCGGACCTGGGCGTCATCGTGGTGCCGAACTTCGCCATCGGCGCCGTGCTGGCGACCCGGTTCGCGCGCCTGGCGGCCCGGTTCTTCGAATCGGCCGAGATCATCGAGATGCACCACGCGGGGAAGGCGGATGCCCCATCCGGCACCGCGTACAGCTCGGCGCAGGCGATCGCGCAGACCCGCAGGGAACTGGACTTCGGGCCGGTACCGGACGCCACCACCCAACAGGCGGACGGCGCGCGCGGGGCCGACATCGACGGGATCCACGTGCACTCGGTGCGGCTGCCCGGACTGGTGGCGCACCAGGAAATCATCCTCGGCAGCGCGGGGGAGACCCTCACCATCCGGCACGACTCGTTGCACCGCTCGTCGTTCATGCCCGGTGTGCTGGCGGCGATCCGCGCTGTGCCGGGCCGGCCAGGACTGACCGTCGGCCTGGACGAGCTGCTCGGGCTCTCGGACTGACCCCGGCGTGCGGATCCGGCTGATCGTCGGCCTGCTGGTCGCGTCCCTCGCCATTTATTTCTGGTTGCTCACCGACAGAGCGGTGGCGTTGCTGTCCTCCGGGTCGGCGGCCGGGATCGCGCTGGGCATCGGGGTGCTGCTACTGCCCGTCCTCGGCGTCGTCGTGGTCGTGTTCGAGCTCCGTTTCGGTTGGCAGACGCAGACTCTCGGCCGTCGGCTGGCCGCCGACGGCGGGCTCCCCGACGATTCCGAACTGCCCCGACGGCCGTCCGGCCGCGTCGACCGGGCCGCCGCCGATGCGCATTTCGAGGTCGTTCGGGTGCAGGTGGAGGCCGAGCCGGAGGACTGGCGCGGCTGGTACCGGCTGGCGCACGCCTACGACCTCGCGGGGGACAGGAAACGGGCCAGGGAGGCCATGCGGCAGGCCATCGAGCTGGCCAGGCGCGAGCCAGCCTGATCATCCCGGCGGCGTCGACCGCGGCGGGAACGGCCAGGTGGTCAGCACCGCTCAGAGTCGGAACGCCGCGCTACACCGCCACCAGGTCGATGCTGCCGAAATACCTGATCTCCACCAGCTCGCCGGCGCCGGTGTCGAACGCCCGGGCAGCTCCGTCGGCGGACCAGCCGGCGGTGGCCGCGAATCGGCGGCTCGCCCGGTCCGTCTCCGGCAGCCACCAACGGCCCGACGTCGCGCCCACCCGGCGCAACTCATCGGCAGCGGCGGCCAGCAGCCGGCCGCCGTGCCCGCGCCGTCCCCACCGCGGCACCACGTAGATCAGTTCGATCTCGCCGGCCAGCTCGTCGTCGGGTGCGGCGGCGACCGCCGCGAAGCCGACCGGTTCGGATCCCTCGGTGGCCAGTAGCACCGCGCCGCCCCGGCTCAGCCGCGCCTCCCACGACGCGGCGTGCGCCGTCGGGTCGGCCAGCACCACCTCGGATGGCAGCACGTCGGAAAACGCCTGCTGCCACACCTGTAGCTGCAGTTCGGCGATCGTCGCGGCGTCCAGCGCCGTTGCCCGTCGCACAGTGCTCGGCGCCACCGCACCTCCAGAAGTCGCTGATGTCGTGAGCTCGCCCACTGTCGGTGCCTGGTGGCAGCATGCCCGGTGTGCCAGTGTCCACCACCGTCAGGTCCACCACCGTCAGGTCCACCACCGACAGGTCCACCACCGACAGGTCCACCACCGTCAGGTCAGGCAGCGCCGGGTCTGCTGGAGCACGTCGGTCAGCCGGTTCGCCGCCGAGCCCCGAACTCACCCCCGGCCAGGCCCGCCGCATCGCCATCTCGGCGCAGCAACTGGGAGCGCCGCCGCGCCCCGCCGACGCCCCGGCGATCAACCGTGGACACCTGATGCGGCTGGTGCGCTCGATCGGCCTGCTGCAGATCGATTCGGTGAACGTGCTGGCCAGGGCCCACCTGCTGCCGATCTTCAGCCGGCTCGGCGACTATCCGGTGAGCGTGTTGGACGGCGCTGCGTGGCCGCGCTCGTCCCGGGACCGGCTGCTGGTCGAGGCCTGGGCGCATGTCGCGTCGCTCATCCCGCTGTCGGTGCAGCCGTTGGTCCGCTGGCGGCAGGAGCAGTTCGCCACGGAGCCGTGGGGCCGGGTGGACACGTTGCGCCGCAACCATCCCGGTTTCCTGGACACCGTGCTGGCCGTCATCGCCGAGCAGGGTCCGAGTCCGGCGGGGGACATCGAGAAGGCGCTGGAGGCGCCCGGCCGGGAGACGTCTGGGTGGTGGGAGTGGTCGATCACGAAGACGGCCTGCGAGTACCTTTTCGCGGTCGGCGCGATCGGGGTAGCCTACCGGCGCGGTTTCGAGCGTTGCTACCACCTCATCGAGCGAGTGCTGCCGCCGGAGATCCTGGCCACCCCTACCCCGGCCGTGGCTGACGCGAAACGCGCGCTGCTGGCGCTGGCGGCCCGTTCGCACGGCATCGGGACGGTCGCGGATCTGGCCGACTACTACCGGATCTCCGTGCGCAGCGCGCGGATCGCGCTCGCCGAGCTCGTCGAGGAGGGCGAGGTCACCCAGGTCCGGGTACGCGGCTGGAAGGAACCGGCCTTCCTGCACAAGGACGCGCGGATCCCGCGTCGGGTCAACGGGTCCGCCCTGCTGTGCCCGTTCGATCCGCTGATCTGGGCCCGGGACCGCACTGAGCGGCTGTTCGGCACCCGCTACCGGATCGAGATCTACGTGCCCGCGGCCCAACGTCAGTACGGGTACTACGTACTGCCGTTGCTGGTCGGGGAACAGATCGTCGGGCGGTTCGACCTGAAGGCAGATCGGGCGACCGGGCGCTTGCTCGTGCAGGCGTCTGGTCCGAGCAGGACACAGATTCCGCGGCGGCCGCCGACGTCGCAGCGGTCGAACTGGTCAGGATGGCCGGGTGGCTCGGTCTGGGCGAGACGGTGGTGCTGCCCCGCGGCGACCTGTGGCGCACGCTGGCCGACCGACCTGGTATGCGGGTCGGATCCGCTGGAGAGGTCAGCGCAGCCGAGGTCAGCGCAGCCGAGGTCAGCGCAGCCGAGGCAGGGGCAGCCGCCGCCGCGGCGTCCGAACCGGCGCGGGTCAACCGGTAACCTGCCCGGGTGACTCCTCTGCCCGCGTCGGTGGCTGCCGGTCATCCGGCGACCGCCAGCGTGGGGCGGGACATCCTGGCCCGCGGCGGTTCGGCCGCGGACGCGGTGGCCGCGATGATCCTGGCGGGATGCGTGGCCGAGACGCTGTTCACCGGACTCGGCGGCGGCGGCTTCGCCACGGTGTACGACGCCCGCACCAGGAGCGTGCACTGCCTGGATTTCTTCGTCGCGGTGCCCGGTCTGGACGGCACGGTGCCGGCCGCGCCGCGGGCAATCCAGGTCAGTTTCGGTGACGTCGAGGTGCCCTACGCGGTCGGCGGGCCCAGCGTTGCGGTGCCCGGCACCCCCAGCGGCGTGGCCGCCCTGCACGCCGCGTTCGGTCGCCTGCGGTGGGACGAGATCGTCGCGCCGGCAAGGGATCTGGCCCACGACGGGGTGCCGTTCCCGCTCGCCCATGCGCAACTGCTGCCGGACGTCGCCGCCGCCATGGTGCTGGGTGACGGCGTGGCGACCTACACTCGGCCGGACGGCGACGGCGGCCGTCGGCACCTGGGCCACGGCGAGCTGCTGCACCACGAGGGCCTGGCCCACACCCTGGACGACTACCTGCAGCACGGGCCGGAGATCCTGACGACGGGCCGACGCGGACGGGCCCTGGTGGACGCTGTCTGGTCCGACGGCGGCGCGCTGTCGGTCGCGGACATGGCGGCCTACCGCGTGCAGGAACTGCCGGTCCGGCATGCCGAGTTCGGCCCCGGGACCATCTGCGTGCGCGGCAATGATCTTGATCACTTCGCCGAGACCGCGACCGCCGTGAACCGGGTACTGGTCGGTGCCGGCCCGGTGGAGCGGGCCCGCCAGCTGGTGGCAGCGCTGCGGGCGACCGCGCTGCGTGCCGAGACCACCACCGTGGTCGCCGTCGACAATGAGGGGAACGCTTGCGCCGCAACGCATTCACTGGGTCTGGGGTCCGGGGTCTGGACCGGTGGCGTGCACGGCAATTCGATGCTGGGTGAGGGCGAATTGTTGCGCGGCGAGCTCCGGCCGGCGGAACGGATGCCGTCGATGATGGTGCCGATGGTGGTCTGTGACGACTCCGGCGGCCTGCTGCTGGTGGCCGGCGCGGCCGGCGGTAGCCGCATCCGGCCGGCCCTGCTCCAGGTACTGACGGGAGTGCTCATCGACGGCCATGGCGCGGCCGAGGCAGTGGCGGCGCCGCGACTGGTGGCCACGCCGGACGCCGTGCACCTCGAGCCCGGGTACGCCCCGGACGTCGTCCGTGCGCTCACCGAGGACGGCGAACAGGTGGTGCAGTGGCCCGAACAGCGGCCGTATTTCGGTGGAGCGGCGGTCATCGCCCATGACGGTCCGGCAGCCGACCCACGGCGCGGCGGCCTGGCCCTGCGGCTGGAAGCCTGAGCTGACGGTCCGGTCACGGCCGGTTGCGTGCAGCACCGCTGCCATTCGAGGATCTGCGTTTCGCCCGGAGCAACTGCCGCGGTGGCGCGGGGGGAGCCCCGAGTGAGCGGGTCAGATCAACGCGCCGCATGACGCGAGTTGCCCGTCGGCTGCGGGGGAAGGCGACACGGCCTTGCTCCCGACTGGCCGCCCAGGCTGGCGCCGCAAAGGCTGGCGCCGCAAAGGCAGCGATCCTCAGGCCAGCCGCCGCGCACTATTCCCACGATTTCGAACGTGAGGGCTGCATCCTTCCTGGCGCGCTGTGTGATGGCGCGATTTGGATGACCGAACGAATCGAAACAGACCGGTTATTGAGCGAAACCGGTTATAGAGGACTAAACGTCGTATTTGGGACGTGTGGCCCTGTGTGCTCAAGGTGAACCCGCGGTACACCGGGTGCGGCCCGGGAAGGTTGCAGCCCGACCGCCGTCGGGTGCCTCCCACGAGCCGGAACCGAGATCGGCCCACAGCGGACCCCTTATTCCGCAGCAGGCGCCCCCACCCGGGACTGCCGCGCGGGCGCCCGGCTGGACCGGGGGGAGTAGGTGCATCATGACCAGAACCGTCGACACGACCGGCACGGCCAGGCCGGGCGGACGCACGACAGGTTGGGGCAGGTGGCGGGGGGCTGACGTTGGCCACGGTCACCATGGTCGTGCTCGCCCTCGTCGGGGTGGTGCCGGCCACTCCGGCCCTGGCAGCCAACACAGGCGGCACGGTCACCGCCTGGGGCGATAGCAGTTATGGGCAGTGAGAGGTGCCGCCCGGTTGTCCGGAGTGACTGCGGTCGCCGCCGGCGGGTGGCACAACCTGGCGTTGAAGTCCGACGGCACCGTGGTCGGCTGGGGCGACAACGGTGCCGGGCAGGCGACACCGCCGGCCGGACTGACCGATGTGGTCGCAATCGCCGCCGGCTTCAGTTACAGCCTGGCGCTGAAGAGCGACCGCACCGTCGTCGGCTGGGGCGACAACTTCTACGGCGAGGCGACACCGCCGGCCGGACTGACCGATGTGATCGCAATCGCCGCCGGCTTCCTCCACAGTCTGGCGCTGAAGAGCGACGCACCGTCGTCGGCTGGGGCAGCAACCTCCATGGGCAGGCCGCACCGCCGGCCGGGTTGTCCGGAGTTACCGCGATCTCCGCCGGCGAGCAACACAGCCTGGCGGTTGTTTCGCCGCGTGACGTCGTGCCTCCGGTGCTGACCGTGCCGGCCGCGATGACGGTGGAGGCGACGGGCCCGACGGGCGCCGTGGCGAATTTCACCGCGACCGCCGTCGACACCAGCGACCCGAACCCGACCGTGACGTGCACCCCCGCGACGGAGCGACATTCCCGCTCGGCTCGACAACCGGTGACGTGCACCGCGCGGGACGCATCCGGTAACACCGCCACCGGCGGGTTCACCGTGACCGTGGTCGACACCACCGCCCCGACGGTGACCGTGCCCGGTGATGTCACCGCCACCGCCACCTCCCCGGCGGGGGCCGTGGCGGCCTACCCGCCGGCGAGCGGGCGGGACCTGGTCGCCGGGCCGCTGCCCGCTACCTGCGCCCCGGTGTCCGGGTCGATGTTCGGGCTCGGGCAGACCCTGGTGACCTGCACCGCGACCGACCCCTCCGGCAACACCGGGTCGGCGCAGTTCCGGGTCACCGTCACCTACGCCTGGTCCGGGGTGCTGCAGCCGGTGAACGCCGACGGCACCTCCATCTTCAAAGCGGGCAGCACCGTCCCGGTCAAGTTCGCCCTCACCGGGGCCAGCGCACCGGTCACCACCGCGACCGCGAGGCTGTCCCTCGCGAAGATCAGCAACGGCATCGAGGGCACCGTCGTGGAGGCCACCAGCAACGTCGCCGCGACCACCGGGAACCTATTCCGCTACGACGGCGGCCAGTACATCTACAACTGGTCGACCAAGGGCCTCACCCCGGGCACCTACTCGGTCAAGATCGACCTCGGTGTTGACCGTCCCTGGCGATGACGACCATCGGGGTGTGGGGCGTCGGGGTGGATGCCTGTCTGGGGGTCGGCTTCGGTGGTGGATTTGGTGTTGATCGTCTGCACCGTCAGGGTGACGAGGAACTGATGGTGCACGACACCCCCGTGTGCTCTTGGCGGACGCTTCGGGGGGTGCCGTGCGTAGTGCGAAGGGCGCACTGATGGTCACGGTAGAGATCGATCCTGTCTGCGTCGAGTCGCGGTTGTCGGCGGG
>Ga0208716_1000026_pt1 | contig 45493 bp, 39 predicted proteins | sample NGESurdeep092012_8_FD_184482 | JGI IMG/M metagenome (GOLD analysis project Ga0208716, IMG submission 184482) | Arctic peat soil microbial communities from Barrow, Alaska - NGEE Surface sample 415-3 deep-092012 (SPAdes) | ecosystem: Environmental > Terrestrial > Soil > Wetlands > Peat ...
ATAGGCATCACAGTGGGATCGGCGTCCCGGACGGCCGTACCCCCATTTTCCCGCCTCGACGGCGGCCAAGCGAAGCGGCCAGGAATCCTGCGTCGAAAATAGCGGTGAGTGAAGCAGCGTTGGGTGAGTTATGCGGCTTGGATGGGGTCGAAACGGACGGTGTAGCCGAGACGGTTGGCGTCCCGGGTGATGCGTCGTAGGGCTCGTTGGGGGTCGCGTTTGGCGTGGTAGTCGCCGCCGAGGTCGTGGTAGTCGGTGTTCTCGGATAGGACATGCCAGACCGCTGTCAGGATGGAGTGTTCGATGGCGACCAGGGCCTTGAGCTTGCCGATGCGGCGGGCCAGGCGCCGGTAGCGGGCGCCCAGGAAGGTGGTGTCCTTGGTGCGGTTGGCTGCCATCGCCGCGACACCGAGGGCGCCGGTGAGCCAGTGGTCGCCGTGTCGGGTGTGTGCGGGTTTGTTTCGCTCACCGGACTGGTTGAGTCCGGGGGCGACCCCGGCCCAGGACGCGAGGTGCCCGGGGGTGGGGAAGCGACTCATGTCTGCGCCGGTTTCGGCGATGATTACTTCGGCGACGTCGCGTCCGACCCCTGGGATGGTGTCGAGGCGGGCGAGGGTCTCACGAAAGGGCTCCAGGGCCTGTTCTATTCGGGTGGAGAGCTTGGCGATGTCCTGGTCCAGTGCGTCGAGGCGGTCCAGGTGCATCCGGCACAGGAACGCGTGGTGCTGCCCGAAGCGGCCGACCAGTGCCTGGGTCAGTGGGGTGATCTTGGTGCGCATCCGGCCCTTGGCCATCTGGGCCAGGACCTGCGGGTCGCGTTCCCCGGCGATCAGCGCCTCGAGCATCGCCCGACCGGACACGCCAAGGATGTCGGTGGCAACGGAGGAGATCTTAATCCCGGCGTCTTCCAGCTCCTTCTCCAGCCGGGCAGCTTCGCGCGTGTGCTCCCGGGACAACGTGGTCCGGTAACGGGTCAGGTCCCGCAGCTGGCGGATCGGTGTTGGGGGCACGAACGACGCCTTCAGTAGCCCGCACTCGGCCAGCTGCGCCAGCCACATCGAGTCGGTGACGTCGGACTTGCGGCCAGGCAGCCCCTTGGCGTGGGCAGGGTTGACCAAGATGACGTTCAGGTCGTCTTCGAGCACATAGAACGGTGGACGCCAGTAGTCCCCGGTTGCCTCCATCGCGATCAGCGTGACCCCTTGTCCGACCAGCCAGTCCCGTAGCTGCAGTAGCGCGTTGGTGGTCGTGGCGAAGGTGCGAACCTCGGTGTGGCGCTGGTTGGCCCGAGCTCCCGGGCTGCGCACGCATGCCTTGACGTCCTTCTTGGATACATCCAGTCCTGCGCAACGGTCATGTAGAAGATCCATGACCGGCTCCCTTCTCTCTTGGTTATGGACAGAGAGGGCCCGCCCGGGAGAGAGCCGTCAAGGTTAGACAAAAGAGTCTGCGTCACGTGCTCCAGGCAACAATCCACGGTCCCTGACACGACGGCTCCAAGCCAAACTGACTCACGAGCGGACCGCATCAAGGAGGAAACGGCATGCACTCGGGCGAGCCCGACCCCATTTTCCGCGCCCCACGGCGGCTCCGGAAGGGGCCCAGAAAACTAGCTCGAAGATGAACGGTGACCGGGCACGCGTCGGCGTCCCGCTTGGCGAGGAGGGGTCAGAGGCTGTCGCGGATCTCGTGGGGGTGCTGGAGCGCCCAGCGGATGACGCTGGTGGCGGCGCCACCCAGCGGCAGTGCGATCGCACGCTCGGCCAGCGGCAGGCGGGGCAGGGCAAGGTGTCGACGTGCCCACAGAGGTAGCAGGGCGACCCCGGCGCCGGCCAGCGCGCCGTATCCCGGTCGGGCACTCCAGGGCAGCGGCGGATGAAGTAGCAGGAACCGCGCGGCGTCCTGGGCCGCGGGTGTGCCCGCGAGCTCCGGTCGGTAGGACTCCATGGCCGCTTCCAGCTCGGCGACGGTCGATGGCGGGTCGATGACACCGAGTCTGGTTGCCACCACACACGACTGAGCCACGTAGAGGTCCGCCTCGGCGGCCGTGAGGCGAGTGACGGCATACCGCTGGTGGGTCTGCAGGAAGCTGTCGGCCTCGGCGATGTGCACCCATTTCAGCAGGTGGGGGTCGCTGGCGGCGTAGAGACGTCCGTCAGGAGCCCGGCCACGCACCCGCTGGTGGATCTCGCGAATCCGCTCGATCAGGGCCTCGGCGTCCTCGATGGTGCCGAATGTCGTGGTTGCCAGGAAGGTGCTGGTGCGCTGCAACCGCCCCCAGGGATCGCCCTTGTATCCCGAGTGTCCGGCGACACCCGCCATGGCCAGCGGGTGCAGCGACTGCAGGAGCAGTGCCCGGATGCCCGCGACGAACATCGAGGCGTCGGCGTGCACCCTCCAGATCGGGTCCGACTCTGTGAACCAGCGTTCGCCCGGCTTGTCCCAGATGACCGCGGCCTTCGCCGCGTTGTCCTCGCCGGCGACGCGGTCTCGCAGCGCGACGGCCACACTGCGGCGCAGCCGGTCATGCAGCGGACGGGCAGCGTCGGCCAGGCGCGAGGTGCTCGAAGTCATGACATGGATTATGCCCGGCGTGCCCGGGCGGCTTGGTGCTTTCTCACCTGATGCAGCAAGGCCCATCGCGTGGCACGGTCCGTGAAAGGGTTGAGTTACCTGATGCTTACGCGGGAGAGCCATCGCTAACACGGCTGTAACAAACGGCAGCACGATCGGTAACCAGTGCCCGTCAGAGTCTCCTCATGACTATTGACACCGGCGACACCGCCTGGGTTCTCGCAAGTGCCGCTCTGGTGCTGCTGATGACACCGGGCCTAGCCCTCTTCTACGGCGGAATGGTCAGGGCCAAGAGTGCCCTGAACATGATGATGATGAGCTTCGGAGCGATGGCGACGATCGGCGTCACCTGGGTGCTCTGGGGCTACAGCGAGTCGTTCGGCAACTCCTGGCACGGGTTGGTCGGCAACCCGTTCCAGCACTTCGGGCTGGGCAACCTCCTCAGCGGTGACGCGGCCATCTTCGGCTACCAGGCGGCCGCAAACGGAGTTCCGGCGCACGGCGGCATTCCCGCGCTGGCCTTCGTGGCGTTCCAGGCTGTGTTCGCCATCATCACGGTGGCCCTGATCAGCGGGGCGATCGCCGACCGTGCGAAGTACTCGACCTGGTTGATCTTCACCGTCATCTGGGCGACCGTCGTCTACTTCCCGGTCGCGAACTGGGTCTTCGCCTTCGACGGCTACGCCGCCGAGAAGGGTGGCTGGATCGCCAACCAGCTCAAGACGATCGACTTCGCCGGCGGGACGGCTGTTCACATCAACGCCGGGGCCGCTGCCCTGGTCCTGGCCCTCATCCTCGGCAAACGTGTTGGCTTCGCCAAAGACCCGATGCGACCGCACAACCTGACCATGGTCATGCTCGGAGCCGCCCTGCTGTGGTTCGGCTGGTTCGGGTTCAACGCAGGCTCGGCGCTGGGTGCCAACAACACCGCGGCAGTGACCTGGGTCAACACCATGGCAGCCACTGCTGCGGCGTGCATCGGCTGGCTGGCCACGGAGCGGATCCGTAACGGTCACGCGACCTCGCTGGGTGCTGCTTCCGGCATCGTGGCCGGTCTGGTGGCGATCACGCCGGCCTGCTCGGCGGTCACCCCGCTGGGCGCCGTGGCCATCGGCATCATCGCCGGGGTCCTGTGTGCACTGGCGATCGGCCTGAAATACCGCCTGGGGTACGACGACAGCCTCGACGTCGTGGGCGTCCACCTGGTCGGCGGCATCGCCGGCACGCTGGCCATCGGGTTCTTCGCCTCTAAGTCCGCTCCGGCGGGCGTAGACGGGCTCTTCTATGGCGGAGGCTTTGACCAGCTGTGGCGTCAGGCGGTCGGCGCAGGCGCGGTGCTGGTCTACTCCTTCGTGTGCACCGGTCTGATCGGCCTGGCCCTGCACAAGACGCTGGGCTTCCGCATCGAGCGTGAGGCCGAGATGTCGGGCATCGACATCGGGGAGCACGCTGAGACGTCGTACGATCTCGGCTCACTGGGCGGTGGCGGTCTTGTCCATGCGGGCGCTGCGATGTTCGGTTCGACCCATACGGATGGGTCGAACCACAAGGACTCAGCCGCTCAGCCATCCATGCCCGACCACCAGGGAGCATCGTCATGAGACTGGTCACCGCGATCATCAAGCCCTTCAAGCTCGATGAGGTCAAACAGGCCCTGGAGGCCTTCGGAATCACCGGTATGACGGTCAGTGAGGCGAGCGGCTACGGGCGCCAGCGTGGCCACAGCGAGGTCTACCGGGGTGCCGAGTACAAGGTCGACTTCGTCCCGAAAGTTCGGGTGGAGGTTGTCGTCGACGACGTCGATGCCAACGACGTGGTGATGGTCATCCTCAAGGCGGCCCAGACCGGACGGATCGGTGACGGCAAGATCTGGACCGTTCCTGTCGAGGACGTGACCCGGGTTCGTACCGGCGAACGGGGCCTGGACGCGTTGTAGGAGTCCGGATCTCTGGAAGGCGTTTTCTCATGATGGGACTCGGGCAGACTGAGAAGGTGGACCTCAACCAGCGGCGTCTGGATCTGGCCGGCACCCGGGGCTTCGCCGCCCCGGGTGCCGGCCAGGCGCGCCGCGCGGCCATGGGGGAGCTGAGTCGGGTGTGGATCCACGAGGTCTGGATGGCGGCAACCTACGGAGCCCGTATGGACGGGGTGGCCCTTGCCAGTGTTGGCAGCCTGGCCCGCGGTGACTCGGGGCCGCTCAGCGACTTCGACCTGGTGCTGCTGCACGACGGCCGCTCTCTGTCGCGCAAGGAGATCACGTCTTTGGCCGATCGTATCTGGTACCCGATCTGGGATGGTGGCGCCAGGCTCGACCACAGCGTCCGGACTGTCGGTGAGTGCCGGAGCGTCGCAGCCGGGGACCTTTCGGCCGCGGTCGGACTGCTGGATCTTGAGCTGTTGGCCGGTGACGAGCAGGTAGTCGCGGCGGCCCGGTCAACCCTGGGGCACGACTGGCGTGCCAACGCCCGTCGCAGGCTGCCGGAGCTGGTCGAGTCGCTCGAGGAACGCCACCACCGCCACGGGGACCTGGCTCAGACGATCGAACCTGATCTGAAGGAAGCGCGCGGGGGTCTGCGTGACATGTCTGTCCTGCGTGCCTTGACCGCCGCGTGGCTGGCCGACCGTCCGCACGGGCAGGTCGACACGGCATACCGGACATTGCTGGACGCCCGGGACGCTGTGCACGTGGTGACCGGTCGCGGCCGTGATCGGCTCGGGCTCGAGGACCACGACGCGGTTGCCGCGCTGCTGGGTCACCCCGATGCCGACACGATGTTGTCGGTCGTCGGAACGGCAGCACGAACCGTCAGCTACGCCTTGGATGGGACGGTGCGTCGGGCCGCCCAGTCCCAGCGGGCGCGCACCTTGCGGGTCGGTCCACGCCGGCCTGTGTTGAAGACGCTGGGCTTCGGACTCTTCGAGCACGACGGGGAGGTGGTGCTCGGGGCCCACCTTGACCCCTCCCGCGATCCGTTGCTGGTTCTTCGCGCCGCTGTTGTCGCGGCTCGCAGAGGTCTTCCCCTGGCTCCGACAACCCTGACAAACCTGGCTGAGCGCTCGCCGGCCATCACTGTGCCGTGGAGTCCCGTGGCCCGGTCGTTGTTCACCGACCTGCTCGCCGCGGGTCCGGGGCTGATCCCGGTATGGGAGGGGCTGGACCTTGCGGGGGTGATCGACTCGTGGTTGCCAGAGTGGTCGGATGTCCGGAGCCGACCACAGCGCAACCTCGTTCACAGACACACGGTCGATCGGCACCTGATCGAGACCGTTGTGGTGGCGACCGCGTTCCTGCCCGACGTCGCGCGGCCTGACCTGCTGGTGCTCGCGGCCCTCCTGCATGACATCGGCAAGATCGCCGGCGCCCATGACCACTCCATGATCGGAGCGCCGCTTGCGGCCAAGGCGGCCCGCCGGATGGGTCTGGACGAGTCTGAGGTCGAGGTTGTCGAGCTGCTCACCCGCGAGCACCTGACGCTGATCGACCTGGCGACCCGCCGCGACCCGGCTGACCCGCAAACCATCTCGGCTGTGACTGATGCGGTCGACGGCAGTCGGGAATTGCTGGAGCTGCTTCGTGCCCTGACCGAGGCCGACGCCCGCGCGGTGGGCACTGCTGCCTGGACGGATTGGCGAGCCCAGCTGCTCGACCAGCTCGTTGCCGGGGCACGCACGGCTCTCGGTGACGCCGGCGGTCCGGTTGTCCCGGCTGAGGAGATCCGCGATCTCCTGCCGCCCGAGATCGTGGCCGAAGTTGCCATGGGGGAGCCTCACGTGGTGGTTCATGCCATCGGGGGCGCCTACCGCATCGACGTCTTCGACCGGGACCGCCTGGGCCTTTTTGGCGACACCGCAGGGTTGCTCGCGGCATTTGGCTTCATCGTGCGGACAGCCCGCGTGCGCACCCAGGAAGGCATCGCGGCGAACCAGTGGCAGGTCGACTCACCGGGCGGTGATGCTCCCGATGCCGCAGCGATCGGCCGTGGGCTCGCAAGCCTCAGTACAGGGGATCGTCAGCCGTTGCGGGCCCTGGACCGCCACCGCATCGTGACCGCTGACCTGGTTGGCGCTCGTCCGCGCGCACAGACCCGCGCCATGGTCGTGCCGCATGCCTCGCAGGACTCGACGGTGATCGAGATCCGGGCTCAGGACCGCCCAGCGCTCCTGCACGAGGTGGGCATGACCTTCGCGCGTGCTGGTCTGAGCGTGCATCGTGCCTACATCGCCACGTATGCCGGTCAGACTCTGGACACTTTCTATGTCAGCGAGTTCGGGGGCCGGACCCTGTCCCCTGCGCGTGTCGCCCAGACCATTTCCATGCTCATGGATGCATGCGACTCGGCACCGTCAACGGGAAGATAACCTTGCCTGGTGTTCACCAGCCTGTCTGACCGACTGACCGCCACCTTCAAGAACCTGCGCGGCAAGGGACGCCTGTCCGAATCGGATGTCAACGCGACGATCCGCGACATCCGGATTGCCCTGCTCGATGCCGACGTTGCGCTGCCCGTGGTGCGCGAGTTCACCCACGCCGTTCGCGAGCGGGCCCTGGGCGCTGAGGTCAGCGGTGCCCTGAACCCAGCTCAGCAGATAGTCAAGATCGTCAACGAGGAGCTCGTGACGATCCTGGGTGGGCAGACCCGCCGGATCGAGTTTGCCAAGAACCCGCCGACCGTCATCATGCTTGCGGGTCTCCAGGGCTCCGGTAAGACCACCCTGGCCGGCAAGCTGGCGAAGTGGCTCAAGGATCAGGGTCACACGCCGATCCTGGTTGCGGCGGACCTTCAGCGGCCTAACGCAGTGACGCAGCTACAGGTCGTCGGTGAGCGAGCCGGAGTCCCGGTCTTCGCACCCGAGCGCGGCAATGTTGCGGGCTATGACGCGGGCGCCGAGTCAGGTGATGGCACCAGGTCTTTCGGTGATCCGGTCCTGGTCTCCCGGCAGGGCATTTTCGAGGCCCGCGCCAAGCAGCACGACGTCGTCATCGTCGACACCGCCGGGCGCCTTGCCATCGACGAGAACCTCATGCAGCAGGCCGCTGACATCCGGGCCGCGATCTCGCCCGACGAGGTCCTTTTCGTCATCGACGCCATGATCGGCCAGGCGGCCGTTGATACCGCTCTGGCGTTCCAGCAGGGCGTGGACTTCACCGGCGTGGTCCTGACCAAGCTCGACGGGGACGCTCGTGGTGGTGCGGCGCTCTCGGTTGCCAAGGTCACCGGCCGGCCGATCATGTTCGCCTCGACGGGTGAGACGGTCAGCGACCTCGAGGTCTTCCACCCCGACCGGATGGCCTCACGCATCCTGGACATGGGCGACGTGCTGACCCTGATCGAGCAGGCGGAGAAGGCCTTCGATCGCGGCGAGGCCGCGGAGATGACCCGCAAGTTCCTGGAGGACGAGGACTTCACCTTCGACGACTTCCTGAACCAGATGGCCGCCATCAAGAAGATGGGCTCGCTCAAGGCGATGCTCAAGATGATGCCCGGTATGGGTCAGATGCGCGACCAGCTCGACTCCCTCGACGAGAGCGAGTTTGACCGGGTCGAGGCCATGGTGCGTTCCATGACCCCCTTTGAACGTACCCATCCCAAGCAGATCAACGGCTCACGCAGGGCCCGGATCGCCCGAGGGTCAGGGGTGACGGTCTCCGAGGTGAACGGCCTGCTCGAGCGCTTCGGTCAGGCCCAGAAGATGATGCGTTCGCTCCGTCGCGGTGGCGGCTCCGGTATTCCGGGCATGCCGGCAATTCCCGGCATGGGTGGGGGGAAGAAGGCAGGTAAGGGCCAGCAACGCAAGAAGGGCAAGAGCGGGAACCCTGCCAAGCGCGCACAGGAGGAGAAGGCCGCGGCGGAGAAGAGCACAGGGGCCCGGATGGCCGCGGCCAAGAGCGCTTTCGGTATGCCGGATGCTTCTGCCGTCGGAGCCGAACCGGACTCGGACAGCCTGAAGACAACCGGTTCGCACAACCCAAAGACAACCGATCCGGCCAACCTCGATCTGCCGAAGGGCTTCGAGAAGTTCCTCGGCAAGTAGGCCTCAAGACGCGTCAGAACCCTCGCTGATCACCGGCAACGAGGACGGTGTCAAACACTGTGCGATGAACATCCTCTACAGCCTGCAGCACCTGGGCTACGTCATCCCGCCGCAGGCGGACGCCGGATGGATCGGGGACATCGGGCCTGGCCCTTCCTACCTCGACGAGGGATCGGGCGGTCCGGAGAACGACTTCACCAATCGCAATACGACCTTCATGACCTGGAACCTCATGCACCTCGCGCGGATGATCGAGCAGGCCGGTGGCATCCCGGCATACGGCAACCAGCGCAGCGCCTGGGACCAGGGGGAGCGGTTCGACTTCATCCAGCCCAACCCGGAGTACCGCTGACCCCTGACCTCTGACCTCTGACGCGCCTGACCGCTGACCTCTGATCCCTGACCGTGCCTGCGCGGCATCCGCTCCCCGTCGTGGATAAGGTCGCCTGCATGACCTCCACGGTGCTGCATATCAAGGGAAGCGTTCTGGTCGGACCGCAGGAGGTCCGAGACGAGCTTTGGGTGCTCGGAGGGCGGATCACGTATGACGCACCCGGGTCAGGCGCAGACGTCCAGACGGTGACCGGCTGGGTGCTTCCGGGTCTCGTGGACGCCCACTGTCACATCGGGCTTGACGCTCACGGGGCAGTGGACGACGCCACGGCCGAATGCCAGGCGGTCGCCGACCGTGACGCGGGTGCCCTGCTGCTTCGCGATGCGGGCTCCCCGGCCGACACTCGCTGGATCGACGACCGTGAGGACCTGCCGCGCATCGTGCGAGCCGGCCGGCACATAGCCAGGACGCGCCGCTACATCCGCAACTACGCCCACGAGATCGAGCCGGAGAACCTGGCCATGTATGTCCATCGTGAGGCGCGTGCCGGTGACGGCTGGGTGAAGCTGGTCGGTGACTGGATCGATCGGGACACCGGAGACCTCAGTCCCTGCTGGCCGCGCGAGGTATTGGCTTCCGCCATCGCTTCTGCGCACGAGGAGGGTGCCAGGGTGACCGCTCACTGCTTCGGTGAGGAGTCCCTGCGTGACTTCGCGGCAGCCGGCGTCGACTGCATCGAGCATGCCACCGGGCTGGCGCCTGACACGATCGACACTTTTGCCGCACAAGGGATTGCGATCGTTCCGACCCTGGTGAACATCGACACTTTCCCGTCGATTGCAGCTGGCGCACAGGACAAGTACCCGATCTACGCGGCGCACCTGCGAGACCTGCACTCCCGACGTTACGAGACCATCGGGGCCGCACATGACGCCGGCGTGCCCATCTACGTGGGCACCGACGCCGGCGGATCCCTCCCGCACGGTCTGGCGGCCCACGAGGCGGCCGAGCTGGTCAGAGCGGGTTTGTCCACCATCGAGGCAATGACAGCCGCCAGCTGGGGTGCACGATCGTGGCTGCACCGGCCGGGTCTGGAGGAGGGTGCAAGTGCTGATCTTGTGATCTACCAGGCGGATCCGCGTGACGATATCGGGATTCTGGCGGCGCCGGAGCACATCGTGATGCGGGGCAAAGTTGTTCTCTGAACCGGGGGCCTGGTCCTCTGATCCGGGCGAGCTTCAGACCAGTGGCGATCGCGTCCGGGTCGCCACGGTCCGTGAGCAGGACATTGCGCCATACCGGCGCGCGGTCGGGCAGTCCCGTCAACGGCTGGCCAGGTGGAACCCGGTCGATCCTGAAGATCTCGCCGGGGCGCTGCCGCTGCAGTCTCGTGACCGGCGCACGTTCCTCATCCACGCACTCCGCCCTGAGGCCGACCACGACATCGTGGGCAAGATCAATGTCAGTGACGTGGTTCGTGGCCGGTTCGAGTCGGCCGCCATGGGGTATGACGCTTATGACCCGTATGCCGGCCGTGGGCTCTTCTCCGAAGGCCTGCGGTTGCTCCTGAGCCTGCTCTTCGCGCCGGAGGATGCCGGCGGCATGGGCCTGCACCGGGTCCAGGCCGCAGTGCAGCCAGGTAATGTTCGATCGGCTGGACTCCTGCGATCATTGGGATTTCAGCGTGAAGGCTTCTCGCCCCGAATGCTCTGGCTGCCAGGTGCCGACGGCAAAGAGGCCTGGCTGGACCACGATTCCTATGTCGTGTTGCGAGACGAGTGGCCGGCCCCGCCCTATCCGATGGCTCGCGGCCGAAAGGTCGTCGTTCTGGTCAACGGTGAGCCCGGTGTCGGCATGGCCAACGGGGTGCCCGGTTCCGGCACCAAGACCCTGGCCCGTCAGCTTGCCGCGGAGCTGCGGGTTCCTTTGTTCTCCAGGGATGTCGCTGGTTCCGACGGTGCGCTGTGGGCGCTGCTGGCGGACTCGCCGGTCGGCGGGGTGGTTGAGAACTGCTTCATCACGGACGATGCGCGGTCCGCGATCGAGGGGTTGCAGCGCTGCGGGCTCGATCCGGCGACAGTCCCCGAGGTCTGGAGCTACTCGGCGCGGGTCAACGGGTCGGCCCGCCCGCTGGGGCTGGGTCCGGTGGTGACTGTCGATACCGGCTACGTCATCGGGCCGGCTGACGTCGTCCGGATCGCTCTGCAGGTTTACGCCGGGCTGTCTCCAGCATCCGAGACATAACGACAAGTTACTTGACCGATAACGTCAGGCTATAGAACACTCCTACCGTCACATAGGAATGGCAAGCGCCCCGAACGAGGTGCGAACCAGCGCGGCCGGCGGTCGCGCGGAGAATCTGGAGCCCTTGATGTCTCGACCCCTTGGTCGCGTTGCACTTGCCGTCGTCGCCATCGTTGCAACGCTCGGTATGTCGGCCTGTGGTGGAGACACCCAAGCCGCTGGTACCGCACCTGCTGTCGTGCGGCTGGGCTATTTCCCCAACCTGACGCACGCCACGCCGATCGTCGCCGAGAAAGAGGGCTTCTTCAGTAAGCACCTCGGGGCGACCAAGCTGCAGGTCTCGACGTTCAACGCCGGACCTGCGGCCATCGAGGCGTTGAAGTCCGGCGCGATCGACGCGACGTACGTCGGTCCTGGGCCCGCCACCAACGCCTTCATCAACTCAGGCGGCCAGGCCCTCACCGTCGTCGCCGGAGCGGCCACCGGCGGCACCTCGCTGGTGGCCGACCCGTCGATCAAGAGCGCAGCCGACCTCAGGGGCAAGAAGGTGAGCACGCCCCAGCTGGGCAACACCCAGGACATCGCCTTGCGCTACTGGCTCAAGCAGCACGGGCTCAAGACCGACCTGCAGGGTGGGGGTGACGTGAACGTAGTTCCGCAGGACAACGCGCAGATCGTCGACGCCTTCAAGCAGAAGCTCATTGCCGGCGCCTGGGTCCCGGAGCCCTACGCCACCAAGCTGGTAGAGGCGGGGGGCAGAGTCCTCGTAGACGAGCGCGACTTGTGGCCGAACAAGAAGTTCGCGATCACCGTGCTCGCCGTGCGCACCGACTTCCTCAAAGCGCATCCACAGACCGTCACAGCCCTGTTGGCGGGTGATCTTGATGCAGCGGACTTCATTGCCAAGGACCCGGCCAAGGCCCAGGAGGACGTCGCTGACCTGATCGCCAAGATCTCGGGCAAGCCCCTCAAACCTGCCGTGATCACGGCGGCGTGGAAACAGCTCGAGTTCACCGTCGACCCGGTTGCCTCCTCACTGCTCACCGGGGCCCAGCATGCCTATCAGGTCGGAGTCCTCACCAAGGAGCCCAAGCTCGACGGCTTGGTCGACCTCACTCTGCTCAACCAGCTGCTCAAGGAAAGAGGGAAGCCGGAGATCGCCCCATGACGACTCAATGGACGGAGTCGGCTCACTGGATACCGTCGACTCAGGCGATACGGTCGGCCACAGCGTCGACAGCCGTGCACCCCGCTGACAAGACTTCGGTCCCGGGACCGGCCGTCTCCCTCGAACAGGTGACCAAGCGTTATCTCGGCGACAACGGGATCCTCGCCCTGGACGGCATCAGCCTCACCGTCGGGCAGGGTGAGTTTCTCACTCTGGTCGGCGCCTCAGGATGCGGCAAGTCCACCCTGCTGAACCTCGTCAGCGGGCTTGACCGGCCCACATCTGGGTCGGTGGAGGTGGACGGGCAGGCCGCTTTCCTCTTCCAGGAACACGCGCTCTTCCCGTGGCTGTCCGCCCTTGACAACGTGGCAACACCATTGCGGCTCAGGGGAGTCGGCAGGAAGGATCGCGAAGCACAGGCCCGCGACTACCTGGCAGCCGTTCACCTGGCTGACTTCGCGGATCGTCGCCCGCATGAGCTGTCCGGCGGCATGAAGCAACGGGTGGCCATCGCCCGCACGCTGGCGACCCGGGCGCCCGTGCTGTTGATGGACGAGCCGTTCGGCGCGCTCGATGCGATGACGCGTGACCTGTTGCACGATGAGCTCGAGTCCATCTGGCGAGAGCGCAACCTGACCGTCCTGTTCGTCACGCACAACGTGCGTGAGGCCGTGCGTCTGGGGGACAGGGTGGTGCTCCTGTCCAGCCGGCCCGGGCGCATCGTCGCGGAGTATGACGTGGCCATCGACCGGCCGCGTCGGATCGAGGACCGGGTCGTGTCCGAACTGGCCGGCGAGATCACCGACGCCCTGCGCAAGGAAGTGGCCCGCCATGGCGCTTGACCTGCACTCGGTGAGAGGAAATGGTTCGAAGGGCACTGGTCGCGGGAGCAGTTCCCGAGATGCGTCGCAGGAAAGCGAGATTCGAGGACTCGATGCCCTGCAGGTCGGTTCCTCGGTGCCGCCCCGAGCGCATGCTCTGTGGAGGACGGCATGGCCCAAGCTGGCCGCTCTCGCCATCGCGCTGGGCCTCTGGCAGCTCGTGGCCATCAGCGGGTGGAAGGAGAGCTATGTCCTTCCAGGCCCGGTGGCGGTGCTCGTCGAGCTCGGCCACCAGCTCGTGGTCCAGGACTTCTGGAAGGCCGTCGGCATCACGATGGCGCGCGGCGTTCTCGGATTCGCCATCGCTGCCGCACTGGGCCTGACGCTCGGCGTTCTCGTTGCCCGGTCGCGCCTCCTGCGGGCCGCCATCGGGTCCCTGATCACAGGGCTGCAGACCATGCCGTCCATCGCGTGGTTCCCCCTGGCAATCCTGCTCTTCCAGATGTCAGAGCAGGCAATCCTGTTCGTGATCTTGATCGGCGCTGTGCCGTCGATCGCCAACGGTGTCATCGGCGGGGTCGACTACGTGCCCGCCTTGCTGGTCCGGGCCGGCCGCAACCTGGGCGCCAGCGGGCTGTCGTTGTACCGCCATGTCGTCCTGCCCGCTGCGTTACCGAGCATCGTGTCGGGCCTCAAACAGGGCTGGGCGTTCGCCTGGCGTTCCCTGCTCGCCGGCGAGCTCATGGTCTCCATCGCTTACCGGCCCAGTCTCGGCCAATACCTGAACCAAAGCCGTGAGCTGGGCGACACGTCATACATGATCGCCCTGATGATGGCGATCCTGGCGATCGGCATCGGGGTCGACGCGGTCTTCTCCGGCATCGAGCGTGGCATTCGTCGGCGTCGGGGTGTGGTCGTCGGCGGCTGACCGTGGCGCAGGTGGCGGGATGGGCAGTCAACCCGCGAGCGCGCCCGAGAGAACCGGGTCAGGCGAACGGGGTCAAGTTGCCCTGCGGCGGTTGTAGTGCCCGACGTAATCCTGGCCGGAGAGCTCCTGAATGGCGGCCATGATCGTGTCGGTGGCCTCGCGCCGGGCCGGGCCGGGTTTGGCGCCCTGCAGATGGCTGAAATCCAGTGGCTTGCCGAACCTGATCGTGATCTTGCGGATCCGTGGGAACCGTGAGCCCACCGGCTGGATGTCCTGCGTGCCCGAGAGGCCCACGGGCACGACCGGGCACCCGGCAGTCAGCGCCAGCCAGGCCACTCCGGTGCGACCGCGGTACAGACGACCGTCGCGTGATCGCGTTCCTTCGGGGTAGATGCCGAAGGCCAGCCCGTCGTTGAGGATCTCCAGCGCCGAGTCCAGCGCTTCTTGTGCTGCGCCGGCGGTTCCGCGCCGGATGGGCACGGCGCCCACGGCCGTGAACATCGCGCGCTTCAAGCCCCCGCGGATGCCGTGGCCGGTGAAGTACTCCGACTTGGCAAGAAACACCACCCGCCGTGGTGCCACCAGCGGGATGACGATGCTGTCGACGAACGACAGGTGATTGCTGGCCAGCAGCAGCGGCCCGGTGCGTGGGATGTTCTCCGTGCCCTCGATGACAGGGCGATAGATCAGCCGGGCAACCGGACCCATTGTCTTTCTCGTCAGCGTGTAGAGCATGGCTCCCAAGTCGTCTTCAGGTGTGGCTACCGTCCGGCAATGGCCGTGGTCGCACTAATTTTACTGGCATTCGGGAAAGCCCATTGCGGGTGGTTCATGGCAGCGATCTGCCGGGCCTGATCCACGTGGGTTCGAAGGATGGCGCCTCATCTGGCAGACTAATGCGCGTACTCGTCTGTCTGCGGCCCCTCTCTCCGCTTCGGACGTGTCCATCCGAGCGTCACGAGCCGTATCCCCACGCGGAAGCCGTGCCGACTCAACCCAGACAAGAAACAGGAGTCACCACCACAGTGGCCGTCAAGATTCGTTTGAAGCGCATGGGCAAGATCCATGCACCGTTCTACCGCGTCGTCATCATGAACTCGCGCACCAAGCGCGATGGCCGGGCGATCGAGGAGATCGGCAAGTACCACCCGACCCACGAGCCCTCGATCATCGAGATCAACTCCGAGCGTGTGCAGTACTGGCTCGGAGTCGGCGCGCAGCCGACCGAGCAGGTCGCGGCGCTCCTGAAGATCACCGGCGACTGGCAGACGTTCAAGGGCCTTCCGGGCACCGAGGGCACCCTGCGCCTTGCCGAGCCCAAGGCCGACAAGACCGCTTTGTACGAGGCGGCCACCAAGTCCGCGATGGCGGAGCCCAAGGCCGGCGCCACCACCAAGAAGAAGAAGGCCGAGCCGAAGGCGGACAAGGCCGATAAGGCTGAGCCGAAGGCTGAGAAGGCTGAGCCGAAGGCCGACAAGGCCGACAAGGCTGAGCCGAAGGCTGACAAGGCTGAGGCCAAGACTGAGAAGGCAGCGCCCAAGGCTGAGGCCAAGACCGAGAAGGCTGAGCCGAAGGCTGACAAGGCCGACAAGGCTCCTGACGTAGCCAAGCCCGAGGTCTGATCGTGCTCGACGAGGCGTTGGAGCACTTGGTCAAGGGCATCGTCGACCACGATGAGGATGTGGCAGTCCGGCGCAAGGATCTGCGCCGGGGCGAGGTCCTCGAGGTCCGGGTCCATCCCGATGACCTCGGTCGGGTCATCGGTCGCTCCGGCCGGACGGCCAGGGCCCTTCGTACCGTGATGGGTGCCCTCGCGGGCGGCCAACCGGTGCGGGTCGACATCGTCGACACGGACCGTGTGCGATAGACCACATCGTTTCAGGGTGCGACTGCCCGCTAGGGAGCGTGCGATTGCCTGCTGAGCAAGGTGCGAGAGCCCGTTGAAAGGCGTGCGATTGCCCCGCTGGGTATTCCTTGACAAGGGGTATGTCGGAAGGTCACCTTCCGACATACCCCTTGGTCTTTACTGGTTGCTCTTCACTGACTGTGTCCGCATCATCTTCTGAAGGACTGGCTCATGCAGGTAGTCGTCGCTCGTGTTGGCAAGGCGCACGGACTGCGCGGTGAGGTGACCGTGCAGGTTCTCACGGGCGCTCCGGATGAGCGGTTCGTGCCAGGCGCCACCTTCGTGACGGAGCCCCCGGAAGCCGGCCCGCTGGTTCTGCGCAGCGCCCGTGACAACAACGGGATCCTCCTGCTCGGCTTCGAGAACACCGATGACCGCAGCGGTGCCGAAGCCCTGCGGGGCATCAAGCTCCTGGCCGATGTCCTGGCCGACGACGGGGAAGAGGAAGCCTGGTTTGAAAGGGATCTGGTCGGGCTCAAAGCGGTGACGGTGGGCGGCGTCGAGGTCGGTGAGGTGACTGCCCTGGAGTCCCGGCCCGCCCAGGACCTGTTGGTTCTCCGGCTAGCCGATGGTCGCGAGGCACTGGTCCCGTTCGTGACGGCGATCGTGCCCGAAGTCGACATCGAGGGTGGTCGCGTGGTCCTGGACCCGCCCCCCGGTCTGCTGGACCTGGACGAGTTGTGAGGACCCGGCCATGAGACTGGACGTCGTCACCATCTTCCCGGAGTACCTCTCTCCTCTGGACCTCTCGTTGATCGGCAAGGCCCGTCAGGAGGGTCTGATCGACCTGACGGTCCATGACCTGCGCGACTTCACGCACGACCGCCATCGCACGGTGGATGACACTCCGTATGGCGGTGGGGCAGGCATGGTCATGCGTCCCGAACCGTGGGGCGAGGCGCTTGCACACCTCGTGGCGTCGGGGAGCCGCGGCGAGGTTCCACATCTGCTGGTCCCGGGACCGGGCGGTGTCCGGTTCACCCAGGAGATGGCTCACGCGCTGGCGGTTCAACCCTGGCTGGCATTCGCCTGTGGTCGCTACGAGGGCATCGATGAGCGGGTCATTGATGAGGCGCGCGGTCATATGCCGGTTACCGTGGTCTCGGTTGGTGACTACGTCCTGAATGGCGGTGAGGTCGCCGTGCTTGTCATGGTTGAGGCCATTGCACGACTGGTTCCCGGCGTCATCGGCAACGCCGACTCCCTGGTCGAGGAGTCCCACGAGGACGGCTTGCTGGAGTACCCGGTGTTCACCAAGCCGCCGCAGTGGCGCGGACGCGGCATACCCGACGTGCTTCTTTCCGGACACCACGGGCAGATCGCGCGATGGAGGCGGGATGAGCGACTGCGGCGTACCGCTGTGCGCAGACCCGACATGATCGCGCGACTGGATCCGGCTGACCTGGATGCCCGGGACCGCCAGGTGCTCGCCGAGGTAGCTGAGGTGCTGGCGAGCGGGGGCAGCTCGACGCAAGACGCCCAATTTCAGGCTGACCCCCCTGCTGTGGCAGACTGACTGCTCGCGTCCTGCAACGGTTTCGTGCCCCTGCCACAGGGGGAGAGCAACGAGTGACGGATAGCAGGCGCACCCCATACGAATCGCCCGCCCGGCTCGACGCCGCGGCGTGCATCACATTCGTGAGCGACCTGTGGCGCTGACGAGAAAGCGAAGCGAACATGCACAAGCTCGACGACGTCGACAAGGCCAGCCTGCGCGACGACATCCCGGCATTTCGCGCCGGTGACAACGTCAAGGTTCACGTCAAGGTCATTGAAGGCACACGCTCGCGCGTCCAGGTATTCCAGGGTGTGGTCATCCGTCGTCACGGTGGCGGTATCGGCGAGACCTACACCGTTCGCAAGGTCAGCTTCGGCGTTGGCGTCGAGCGCACCTTCCCGCTGCACAGCCCGGTCATCGAGAAGATCGAGGTCGTAACCCGCGGCGACGTGCGCCGTGCCAAGCTCTACTACCTGCGCGACCTGCGCGGCAAGGCAGCCAAGATCAAGGAGAAGCGCAACGTGACGCCTGCCCGCTGAGGCGGCGCGTCCGTTCGACTTCCAAGACACCCGTAGCACTGATCCGGGAGATCGACCCGTCGGGCTCGCGATATCGGTGGCTGGTCGTGATGGGTGCCGGGCTCGTGCTTATGATGCTGGTACGGGGCCTGCTCGTGGAGTCCTTTTACATCCCCTCGGGCTCGATGGAGCCCACGTTGATGCCCGAGGACCGTATTCTGGTCAACAAGATCGGAGGCGCCTCATCGCTGCAACGAGGGGACCTTGTCGTCTTCGACGGCACCCACACTTTTGCCGATCGTGCTGCGGGCCCTGGTTCGGACCAGAGGTCAGCGGTGGGCGGGGTCATGGGTTCGATGGCATCGGGGTTGTGGCCCCATCTCAACGAGAGCGACTACGTCAAGCGTGTCGTCGGACTTCCCGGGGATCACGTGGTGTGCTGTGATGCCAGAGGTCTCCTTATGGTCGACGGCGTCGCCGTCGACGAGCCCTACCTCTATCCGGGTGACAGACCCAGTGACCTGACCTTCAACGTCACGGTTCCGGCCGAGCGGATCTGGGTGATGGGCGACCATCGCAGTGACTCGGCAGACTCACGTGCCCATCTAAGCGATTCTGGAAGAGGAATGGTGCGACTCGACGACGTGATTGGCAGGGCTGGGATGATCTACTGGCCGCCTAGCCGGGTCGGCATCCTGCGTGCGTCCACCTCACGTGCACCTGAGTCACCCACACCTGAGTCACGTGGATCTGATTCGATGGGGGACATGCCAGACAGCACGATGGGGGCGAGGCACAAGTGAGCGTGCCCGATACAGGCCAGGGCGACTCTCCTCGAGACGTGGATAGCCCGGGAGGCGTCGACTCCTCTCGGGATGTCCAGCATCGGCCCTGGGTGTCGCCGGTGCTTCGCGAGTCCGTGATCGTCATCGGTATGGCGCTGCTCTTGTCGCTGGTCGTCAAGACCTGGCTGATGCAGGCGTTCTACATCCCTTCGGAGTCGATGGAGAACACCCTGGTCAAGGGTGATCGGGTGATTGTCAACAAGCTGGTTCCTTCGCCCATGACCCTCAAACGCGGTGATGTCATCGTGTTCGAGGACCCCGATCACTGGTTGCCGGCTCCGATCCCGCCCCAGCGCTCCCCGATCGCAAGCGCCGTGAACTCGACCTTGGTCTTTGTCGGGCTGTTGCCCACCGACGAGGGTAATCACCTCATCAAGCGGGTCATTGGCCTTCCGGGGGACCACGTCGTCTGCTGCGACAGCAAGAAGCGGCTCACCGTGAATGGTGCGGCGCTGAACGAGCCATACCTCTATCCGCGGGACGCACCGAGCGAGGAGTCCTTCAATATCACCGTCCCGGCTGGGCGGGTCTGGGTGATGGGCGACCACCGCTCCTTCTCAGCCGACTCCCGCCCCCACGACGAGAACTCAGGCGGCGTCAAGGGTTCAGTCCCGGAGAGCCTGATTGTGGGTCGTGCCATCGCCGTGGTCTGGCCGGTTGAGCACTGGGCCTGGCTGTCCGACTCCTCCGACACGTTCGCCAAGGTCCCGACGGCAACAGCGAAATGACTGCAGGCACCACGTCGCGCAAACCCTCGCTGAGGCTCGAGCGGGAGCTTCAACGTGGCGGTCACCGCCTGGTGGCCGGCATGGACGAGGTCGGTCGTGGTGCCCTCGCCGGTCCGGTGTCGGTCGGCGTCGTGGTGATCGACGAGGTATGCCGCTCGGCGCCGGTCGGCGTGAAGGACTCCAAGCTGCTCTCGCACCAGGTGCGCGAGCGACTGGTGCCCAAGATCCAGGGGTGGGCGACGGCTTATGCGGTCGGGCACGCCTCGCCGGGCGAGATCGACCGCTACGGAATCATGGTGGCCCTGCGTTTTGCCGGCACCCGCGCGCTCGCCGCGCTGTCCGTCATACCGGATCTGATCATTCTCGACGGAGATTATGACTGGCTGACCGAACCCGGACGGGTCGGGTTGTTGGGGCTACTCCAGGACGGGCTCCACTGTGTCCCGGTCAGGACAATGGTCAAGGCCGACATGTTCTGCTCATCTGTTGCCGCCGCTAGTGTGTTGGCCAAGGTCGAGCGCGACGCGATGATGGTCGCACTCGCGGCCGAGGTGCCTGGTTACGCCTGGGAGCTGAACAAGGGTTATTCGGCGCCCGAGCACGTCGCGGCACTTGAGTCCCGCGGTCCGAGCGTGTTTCACCGCCGATCGTGGCGGTTGCCCGGTGTGAGGGTGGCTGAGGCGGAGGGCGCAGCGATGACTGCCCTGTGAGACGCAGTGATGCATGATGGTGCCGTGTGGACCGAACGCGGAGGCGAGCAGACTCACCTGCCCACCTCGCTTGGGGGCACACCCGCCAGCACCCCGGGGGAGGGGCATAAGTGAGCGTGCCCGAGACAACTCGGGGCGAGCGTCGCCGAGAGGTCCAGCACCGGCGGGGGGCCCCACCTCGTCGAGAGGCGCAACATCGGGGAAGCGGCGACTCTCGTCGAGTCGTCAGGCATCGGCGAGCAATCGTGACCCCGATGCTGCGCGAGTCCGTGATCGTCGTCAGTCTGGCGTTGCTCTTGTCCTTGATCGTCAAGACCTGGCTGATGCAGGCGTTCTACATCCCTTCGGGGTCGATGAACAACACTCTGCTCAGGGGTGATCGGGTGATCGTCAACAAGATGGTTCCTTCGCCCATCTCGCTCACGCGCGGCGACGTCATCGTGTTCGAGGATCCCGATCACTGGTTGCCGGCCCCGATCCAGCCCCAGCTCTCCCGGGTCACAAGCACCCTGAACTCGACCCTGACCTTCGTCGGACTGCTGCCCAGCGATGAGGGTAATCACCTCATCAAGCGGGTTATCGGCCTGCCGGGGGACCATGTCGTCTGCTGCAACAACAACAGGCAGCTCACGGTGAATGGCGTGGCGCTGAGCGAGCCCTATCTCTTCCCTGGCGACACCCCGAGCCAGGAGCCCTTCAATATCACCGTCCCGCCCGGGCGGGTCTGGGTGATGGGCGACCACCGCTCCGACTCGGGCGACTCCCGCCCCCACGACCAGAACTCGGGCGGCAAGAAGGGCTCGGTCCCGGAGAGCCTGATCGTGGGTCGTGCCATCACCGTCGTCTGGCCTTTTGGGCGCTGGGCCTGGTTGTCCAACCCCTCTGAGACGTTCGCCAGGGTCCCGACGGCTACGGCGAGATGAGGCAGTGATGCATGATGGAGCGGTGCGGACCGATCACGGAGGCGAGCAATGAGCGAGGCAGTCGATGAGCGAGGCAGTCAATGAGCTCAGAGGACCTGGAGAAGTACGAGACCGAGATGGAGCTTCAGCTCTATCGCGAGTATCGCGACGTCGTGGGGCTGTTCTCTCACGTCGTTGAGACCGAGCGGCGTTTCTATCTGGCCAACTCCGTCGACGTGAAGGTCTGCGGCGACGGTGGTGAAGTCTACTTCGACGTCACCATGGCTGACGCCTGGGTCTGGGATGTCTACCGGCCGGCGCGGTTCGTCAAGAACGTGCGGGTCGTCACCTTCAAGGACGTCAACGTCGAAGAGCTGGCCAAGAACGAGCTCGAGCTCCCCAAGGATGGCGGTTTCTAGGCTGTCCTGAGCCCCCGGTTGGCTCCCGGAGACCGGACAAAGTCGACGAGAGCAGATCGTTAGACTCCAGACATAGCTCGAGAGTGTCCGACCCGTTGCCCAGTCGCGCATGACGTCACGAGCTCGGCAACGGAGGCCTTCAGATGTTCACTCGTATCGCCGTGGTCAACCGGGGTGAGCCTGCTGTACGGCTCATCCGCGCTGTGCGGGAGCTGAACGAGGAACATGGCTACGGCATCAAGGTCGTCGCCCTGCACACCGAGGCTGAGCAGCGAACACTCTTCGTGCGTTCGGCCGACGAGTCGGTCTGCCTGCAGGGCGTCGGTTCGCCGAGCGGTCCTTACCTCGATCACGAGGAGCTTGAGCGGGCCCTGCGGGTCAGCCGGGCTGATGCGGTGTGGGTGGGCTGGGGCTTCGTGGCCGAGGACCCTGCATTCGCGGACCTCTGCGAGCGTCTGGGGCTGGTATTCATCGGTCCGCCCGCCGGCGCCATGCGGCAGCTCTGCGACAGGATCGAAGCCAGGCTGCTGGCTGAGAAGACGGGTGTTCCGGTAGCCCCCTGGAGCGGGGGACCGGTGTCCAGCCCGCAGGAGGCAGCTCGACATGGCGACACGATCGGATACCCGCTCCTGATCAAGGCCACGAGCGGTCGGGGCGGTCGGGGCATCCGGGTCGTCCGCTCGGCTGATGAGCTGAAGGTCGCCTTCGAACTCGCCCGGACCGAAGCCCAGGACGCGTTCGGCGATCCGGTCGTCTTCATGGAGCGACTGGTCAGCGATGGTCGCAACGTCGAGGTGCAGATCATCGCCGACGAGCACGGCACGGTCTGGGCGCCCGGAGTCCGCGACTGCTCCATCCAACGACGCAACAACTGGAAGCTGGTCGAGGAGTCTCGTTCTCCCGCACTGAGCGCGGGGCAGGAGGCCGGGCTCCGTGCCGCGGCAATCGCGCTTGTGAAGGCCGCCGGCTTCCGGGGCGCTGGCACCGTCGAGTTCGTCTACCAGCCGACCGACGGTACTTTCGCTTTCGTCGGGGTGAATGCCCGGCTGCAGAGTGACCATTCGGTCACCGAGGCGACCACAGGGCTGGACCTGGTCAAGCTGCAGCTGCACATCGCTGACGGCGACCGCCTGGTCGGTGAGGCACCCCCGCACATCGGGCACGCTATCGAGGCCCGCCTCAATGTCGAAGACGCCGACCAGGGCTTCGCGCCTGCGCCGGGGACTGTGGTGCTGCTCAATCTGCCGTCCGGTCCAGGCATCCGCGTTGACACGGGGATTGCCTCCGGTGACGTCATCCCCCCCGGATACGACTCCATGGTCGCCAAGATCATCGCCTGGGGGCAGGATCGCCCTGAGGCCTTGTCCCGGTTGCGCTGTGCCGTACGCGAGACCACGGTCGTCCTGCGGGGTGGCACGACCAACAAGTCGTTCTTGCTGGATCTGCTCGCGCGTCCGGAGGTGGTGGCCGGTGAGGCGTACACGGGCTGGGTGGACCACGTCCACGATTCCGCGACCCCGGCACCCTCTCGCCACGCCGCCGTCGCCCTGCTCAGCGTCGCCATCGATGAGTATGACGCGGAGGAGGCGCTCGAGCGACGCGCCTTCCTCGGTTCAGCCCGCGGTGGTCGACCGCGGGCCAGCCACGCCGTCGGCCGCAAGATCGAGCTCCGCTACCAGGGCCAGACCCATCGGATGGTCGTGGGCCAGGTCGGCCCCCGCCGATACCGGCTGGAGGTGGACGGGGAGCTCATGGACGTAGACATCGACCGGCTGAGCCCCTTTGAGAGCCGGCTCGGGCTCGGTGGATCGCCCTTCCACATCGTGTCGGTTGCCGGACCCGGCGGTCACCTGGTTGAGGTCGACGGGGTCAGCCACCGGATCGCGGGTGATGAGTCCGGACTGATTCGCGCCCCGGCGCCGGCTGTGGTGGTGGCCGTGAACGTCACGGCCGGCGAGGACGTAGAGGCCGGAGCAACGATTGCCGTGCTCGAGAGCATGAAGCTGCAGACCGCGGTGAAGGCTCCCCGCTCGGGGCGCGTGCGTGAGGTCCTTGCCCGCGTCAACACCCAGGTGGACGCCGGGGCGCCCCTGCTGAGGCTCGATCGTCCCATCGGCGAAGCCGCAGCCTCGGATGTCCCCCCTGTCAGCTTCACGGCGCCGATAGCCGCAGCGGACTTGCGGGCGCGGGCCTGTGCGCAGCTCGAGGCACTGCGGGCCATGATCACGGGCTATGACGTGAGTGCGAAGCGGGCCAGGACCCTGGTAGCCGAGTACAGTGAGCTGCGCGACGATCTCGCGCAGGACGTCGACCTGAGGCGCGCGGAGCTCGCGCTGCTCATCACCTTCGCCGACCTGTGCGAGCTGTCGCGTAACCGGCCCACCAGCGCCGAGGAAGACACCGACGAGCGCGTCCACAGTCCGCAGGAGCACTTTCACACCTACCTGCACTCCCTTGACGTCGAGCAGGAGCGTCTGCCAGAGACGTTCCGGACGAGATTGTCACGAGTGCTTCGCCACTACGGCGTCGCAGATCTGACGCGGAGCCCTGAGCTGGAGGAGGCTGTCTACCGGGCGTTCCTGGCCCAGCAGCGGGCGGCCGACCAGACCCCCGTGGTGGCTGCCCTACTCGAGCGGTGGCTGGTGGAGGGAGATGCCTTCACGGGTCCTGCCCGCGACGAGATGAAAGAAGTTCTCGACCGGCTGATCGTCGCCACCCAGCTGCGCTACCCGACGGTGGGTGACCTCGCCCGCAGCATCCGGTTCCGGTTCTTTGACAACCCCCTGATCCTGGCGGCCCGGGAGCAGGTCTACAAAGGAGTCCGCGCAGAGCTTCAGTACCTCGATGAGCATCAGGGCGCAGCTGACTACGAGCAACGGGTCGAGAGCCTGACGGCGTCCCCTGAGCCCCTGATCCGGCTGATGGCCAAGCGCATCGGAGTGAAAAGCCTGGGGTCGGAGCCGATGCTGGAAGTGCTCACCCGGCGCTACTACAAGATCCGCACCCTGGAGGACGTCCGCGCCTTCCAGCACGAGGGTCGGCAGTGCGTGACGGGTGCGTACGAGCTGGGCGGCAAGCGGCTCCACCTGATTGCAACCATGGGTGCCCTCTCCGAGCTGCCGGCCTGCCTCGTCAGTGTGGCGGCCCTGGCCGCAGCGGTCGAGGACCCCACGAATCTTGTCGTGGACCTCTACCTTTCTGTGGGCGACGGGTCAGCGGACCAGGACTCGGTCGCTTCCAGGCTGGGGGACATGCTCGGCGACGTGCCGGTCCTGGTCCTCGGCCGACGCGTGACGGTCACGGTGTGCGACCAGACCGGCGCGCATGTGCAGTTCACCTTCCGCCCATCGCAGGGACGCATGCAGGAGGAGCGTGTGATCCGCGGCATGCATCCCATGATCGGTCAGCGGTTTGAGCTGTGGCGTTTGAAGAAGTTCAAAGGCACCCGGCTTCCTTCGACCGAGGATACGTACCTCTACCACTGCGGCGCTCTCGACAACCCCGCTGACGAGCGCCTCGTCGCATTTGCGGAGATCCACGACGTGACACCGCTGCGCGACGGGTCGGGCCAGGTCGTCGCATTCCCCGCAGTCGAGCGCAGGCTCGCCGCCTGTCTGGAGAGCATCCGCGCAGGCCAGGCCGAGCGCGGGACGACCCGGCGGCTCGACGCCAACCGGATCGTTCTCTACGTGTGGCCTCCGATCGACGTCCCCCTGAGTGAGCTGAGCGTCTTCGCCCGTGCGTCGGCGCCCATGACGGCCGGGGCGGGGCTGGAGGAGATCATGATGGTGGTCCGACACCGGGTTCAGCCGGGCGCCGAGCCACGAGAGGTCGCGGTGATCTTCTCCTACCGGCCCGGGGCGGGTGTCGGCATGATCGTGACCCAGCCGCCGACGGAGCCGCTGGCACCGCTGGACGAGTACACCCAGAAGGTGCGGCGCTCGCGTGCCCGGGGCACCGTCTACCCCTACGAGATCGTGCCGATGCTCACCGGGATCGGCGGCACCTTCACCGAGCACGACCTCGATGAGGCCGGCCGGCTCATTCCGGTCGACCGCCCTCGCGGGCACAACCGGGCGGGGATCGTCGCCGGAGTGGTGTCGACGCCTTCGGCCCGTTACCCCGAGGGCATGGTGCGGGTGGCACTCTTCGGCGACCCGACCAAGTCGCTGGGTTCGGTTGCCGAGCCGGAGTGCGCGCGGATCATGGCGGCCCTCGACCTCGCCGAGGAGATGTCGGTGCCGCTCGAGTGGTTCGCCCTGTCCTCCGGCGCGATGATCTCCATGGACAGTGGCACCGAGAACATGGACTGGGTCGCCCGGGCGCTGCGCCGGTTGATCACCTTCACCCAGGCTGGCGGCGAGGTGAACGTGATCGTGGCGGGGATCAATGTGGGAGCCCAGCCATACTGGAACGCTGAGGCGACCATGCTCCTGCACACCAAGGGCATCCTGGTCATGACACCCGACAGCGCAATGGTCCTGACCGGCAAGCACTCGCTGGACTACTCGGGCGGAGTGTCAGCCGAGGACAACTTCGGTATCGGCGGATACGACCGGGTCATGGGGCCGAACGGACAGGCGCAGTACTGGGCACCCAACCTGAGGGCAGCGTGCAGAACGCTGTTCGCCCACTACGAGCACACCTATATCGCCCCGGGTGAACACATCGGGCGTCGAGCGGATAGCAGCGACCCGCACGACCGCGATGTGCGCACCTACCCGCACGTCCATCCGTGCAGCGACTTCACGACCGTGGGGGACATCTTCTCCGACGAGGTCAACAAGGAGCGCAAGAAGCCGTTCGACATCCGCACCGTGATGCGTGCCGTGGTCGACCAGGACCACGCGGTGCTGGAGCGCTGGGCAGGAATGGCTGACGCGGACACCACGGTCGTCCTGGACGCTCACCTCGGTGGTCACCCGATCGCGATGCTTGGCATCGAGTCCCGGCCGATCCCCCGGCGGGGCTGGTTCCCTGCCGATGGTCCGGATCAGTGGACCGCCGGGACGCTGTTCCCGCGATCATCCAAGAAGACCGCTCGAGCCATCAACACCGCCAGCGGCAACCGCCCCCTGGTGGTGCTGGCAAATCTTTCGGGGTTTGACGGTTCACCTGAGTCGCTGCGCGGGATGCAGCTTGAGTACGGCGCCGAGATCGGCCGGGCCATCGTCAACTTCGACGGCCCGATCGTGTTCTGCGTGATCTCACGCTTTCACGGGGGGTCGTTCGTGGTCTTCTCCAGTGTTCTGAACGCCAACATGGAGATCATTGCCGTCGAAGGTTCTTTCGCGTCGGTCATCGGAGGGGCGCCGGCCGCTGCCGTCGTGTTCACCCGCGACGTCGCGGCCCGCACTTCCGCGGATCCCCGGGTCAAAGCTCTGGAAGCCACGCTGGTTGAGGCAGACGAGGTCGAACGCCCCCGGCTGCGGGTCGAGCTGGCCGGTCTGCGCGCCGAGGTGCGCTCCGAGAAGCTCGGCGAGGTGGCGGATGAGTTCGAACAGGTCCACAACATCGAACGGGCTCTGGCAGTCGGCTCCGTCCATACGATCATTCCCGCGCGAGAGCTCCGGCCATACCTGATCGGCGCCGTCGAGCGGGGTCTGCGCCGAACTGGCCCTGACTCGATGGATTCGCCGGTTACCCAGCCCAGAGGCGTGGAGGGGCGCGGCTTGGGCATCTCACTGAACTGATCGACAGTGGGCCGGTTGTTGAGCCAGTGGTCGAGCTCAGCGGCGGGGACGGGTCTGGACATGAAGAAGCCCTGCGCCTGATCGCAGCCGAGGCGGGTCAGCGCGGCGTAGGCCAAGTCGGTCTCGACACCGTCGGCGACCATGCGAAGGCCGAGGCTGTGAGCCAGGTCGATGGTGGAGGCGACCAGGGCGGCCGTGCGGTCGCACTCAGCCACGGGGAAGATGAACGCACGGTCGAGCTTGAGCTCGTCGATGGGCAGGTCGCGCAGGTAGCTCAGCGAGCTGTAGCCGGTGCCGAAATCGTCTACAGAGATCTGGACACCACTATTCCGCAGCCGAGTCAGGATGGAGCGGGCCCGGTCGCGGTCGGCCATCAGGAACTCCTCGGTGGTCTCCAGCTGCAGGGCATGGGGCGAGACTCCCCGGGCGCTGAGCATCGAGGCGACCTGTCTGGGCAGGTCGGAGTCGACCAGCGAGCTGGCCGAGAGGTTGACCGCCACGGTCAGTTCTTGGCCGTGTGCGTGCCAGCGCGCCACCTGGTCCAGGGCCTGGGCGAGCACCACGCGGGTCAGCGTTGGCATCAGCCCGGACTCCTCGACCAGGGGCAGGAAGGCGTCAGGGTGGATCAGGCCACGGGTGGGGTGGTTCCAGCGCACCAGGGCTTCGACACTGTGGACTTCGCCGCTGTCCAGGTCGATCTTGGGCTGGTAGTACAAGACGAGCTGGCCGGTGCTCAGCGCGGTCCGCAGCTCCTGGACGGTCTGCAGCAGGGTGGCGTCGTCGGCGGTGCCGAACCAGCCCGACCAGTCCGGTGCCCAACCGAGGCTGTGCAAGGCCAGGCCGGCTATGTAGGCAGCGGCCAGCAGCCACATCGACCACATGAGCCCCGCGCGGAAAGCCCCGCGCGTCCTCGGCTGCACCCATCACCGCCAGTTGCTCGCTGTGCCAAGAGGTTCATTCGTGCTTCCTCCAATTTTGGCGCTCACCGAAGCTGGCCGGGGAGGGAGGCGTGCAACACGGCCCAAATGGGTTGAAATCACCGGCCAATCGGACGAACTGGTTGTCCACAAGTGGTCCCGCCCTGGTCCCATCGTCCACAGGGCGGGCGATCGCTCTGCGTCCGTGGCAGTCGAGTTGCCAGGGTCGACCACGGAGGTGGTCAAGGTGACCGATTCAGTTCCCACTTCGGGGCAGCCTGACAGGGCGTCGAGGGCGGTTGTCGCGAAGGCGGGTGTGGCCAATGCGGTCGGAGCCTATGGCGAGCGTCTCGCGGCGCGATATCTGGTGGAGTCCGGCATGCAGATCCTGGACCGTAACTGGCGCTGCGACCAGGGCGAGATCGACATCGTGGCCATGGATGACACGGCCCTGGTGATCGTCGAGGTCAAGACCCGTCGAAGTCTGGCGTTCGGTTCGCCGGTTGAGGCAGTGACCGCAGTCAAGGCCGCTCGGCTGCGTCGCCTGGCATGCTGCTGGCTGACCGAGAACCGATCCCTGGTCGACTCCGTGACCGATATCCGTATCGACGTGATCGGCGTGTTGCGACCCTTGAGCGGTCCGGCCCAGATCGAGCATCTGGTTGCGGTGGCGGCATGAGCCTGGGTCGTACGCGAGGCGTTGCCCTGCAGGGGATCGAGGGTGCCCTGGTCGATGTGGAGGCCGATCTTGTGCAGGGGCTGCCACAGGTCATGTTCAGCGGTCTTCCCGATGCGGCGTGCCGGCAGGCGCCGGACAGGATCAAGGCCGCGGCGGCGAACTCCGGTGTCCCGATTCCGAATCGGCGTCTTACCGTCAACCTCTCGCCGGCCTCGATCCCCAAGGTCGGCAGTGGCTGGGACCTTCCTATCGCGATCGCCGTCCTGGCGGCTGCGGAGGTGTTCCCCGCCGGGGTTGTTGACGAGATCGTGCACGTCGGCGAACTGGGTCTGGACGGTTCGATCCGCCCGGTGTGCGGTGTGCTCCCCGTGGTGCTTACCGCAGCGCGTCTGGGGATGGCTCAGATCGTGGTGCCGGCGGGGAACGCGGCGGAGGCTGCACTCGTCCCCGGCATCTGCGTGGTCCCGGCCCGTCACCTACGTGAGCTGGTGGCTCGTTACCGGGCTATCGGGCGTGGTGAACAGCCAGCGGAAGTGTCCGTCGACCCCGTCGAGGCGTCTGATGATGTCGTGGCGCCCGATCTGCGTGATGTGGTGGGGCAGGACGAGGGGCGGCTGGCACTGGAGATCGCAGCTGCAGGCGGCCATCATCTATTCCTGTCCGGGCCGCCCGGCGCCGGCAAGACGATGCTTGCCGAGCGCTTGCCCTCACTACTGCCCGACCTGGAGCCAGCACAGGCGTTGGAGGTGACGGCGATCCATTCGGTGCTGGGCGCGCTGCCCAAGTCCGGTGCACTCATCGTGCGACCGCCCTTCGTGGCACCGCACCACGGCGCGTCGATGCCGGCGATCGTTGGAGGAGGTAGTAGCTGGATCCGTCCAGGCGCCATCTCGAAGGCACACCGTGGAGTGTTGTTCTTGGACGAGGTCCCGGAGTTCAAACCCGGAGTCCTTCAGGCGTTGCGCCAGCCGGTGGAGTCAGGCGAGGTGGTTGTCGCGCGAGCATCAGGGGTGGTCAGATATCCGGCCCGCTTCCAGCTGGTGCTGGCGGCCAACCCCTGTCCGTGCGGTCGCGGCTTCGGCAAGGGCGTCGACTGTTCATGTTCGCCGCGCGCTCGTCGCGACTACATGGGCAAGCTGGCGGGTCCCCTCCTGGACCGCGTCGATCTCCAGCTACAGGTGCGGGCCGTGTCGCGAGCAGGCCTGTTCGCGCCGACGGGAGAAGCCAGCGCAGTAGTGGCCGAGCGGGTGGCCATCGCGCGGAGTCTGCAGGCCGAGCGCCTGGCCCGTACGTCCTGGCGGCTCAACGCTGAGGTCCCCGGCCCGATGATGCGCGCCGGCTTCCTGAAGCTTCCGGCGGCGGCCACACTGGATCTCGAGCGTGCGCTGGAACGAGGAACTCTGACCCTGCGTGGCTACGACAGGGTTCTGAAGGTCGCGTGGACAGTGACCGACCTGGCTGGTGGAGGAACGCCCAACCGCGACGACGTGGGACTGGCCCTGACTCTGCGCGCCCAAGGCGCGGTGGCGGCATGAGTACGTCCCTGCGTAGCAGCCTGCTCGGACAGGATCGGTTTGCCCGAGCGGCCTGGAGCCGCGTCGCAGAGCCGGGGGACGCGGTCGCTGCCCGGCTGATCAAGACTCTTGGTCCGGTTGCCGCTCTGCAGCTCGCAGCCTCGGGTGGCGAGCAGTGTCTGCAACGCTTCCTGCCCCGTCTCGAGATGCTCGATGTGGAACGTGACCTGGAGGTCGGTGCCAAGTTTGCTGCCCGCGTGGTCTGTCCCGGTGATCCCGAGTGGCCCCAAGGACTCGACGATCTGTCTGCGCCGCCGTACTGCCTCTGGGTCCGCGGACCCGTCGATGTCGCGTCGTCGTGTCAACGCAGTGTCTCCGTCGTGGGAGCCCGAAGCGCCACGGCGTACGGCGAGATGGTGGCGACCGAGATGGCGGCGGGACTGGGCGAGCGCAGGTTCACAATCATTTCGGGAGCCGCGTTCGGCATCGACGCAGCCGCGCACCGCGGTGCGCTGGCCACCGGAGCCACCACGATTGCGGTGCTGGCCGGTGGTGTCGAGAGGCCGTATCCCTCGTCACATGCCGCGCTGATCTCCCGCATTGTCGAGGTGGGCGCTGTCATCAGTGAGGTGGCGCCGGGTTCGGCGCCCACCAAGACCCGCTTCCTCCAACGCAATCGAATGATCGCCACGATGGGTCGCGGGACCGTTGTGGTCGAGGCGGGGCTGAGGTCGGGGTCGCTGAACACGGCTCGGACGGCCGCTGAACATGGTCGAGTGGTGGCTGCCGTGCCAGGCCCTGTGACGTCAATGATGTCCGCGGGATGTCACGAGGCGATCCGGTCCGGGATGGCCCAGCTTGTGACGGACGCAGCAGAAGCAGCCGAAGCCATCGGGGACTATGGCAGCGACCTCGCTCCGGCTCGCCGGGGCCCAACCTTTGCCGGAGACGAGCTCGACGAGCACGCGGCTCGGGTGCTGTCCGCCCTTCCGATCCGCAAGGGCGTTCCGATTGCCCGACTGGCGGTGTCGTCAGGTCTTTCGGTCTCCGAGGTCCGGTCCCTGTTGGGGCGTCTGGATCTGAGCTCTCTTGCCGAACGTCATGCTGAGGGTTGGCGCCAGGGCCCAGCGGCGCGAAAGGCACGAGCCGGTGAACATGGCAGGCCAGGGACTGAGTTCACCGTCTCCGCTGGGTGAAAGGGACAGGGTGGAAGCGACGGGTGGAAGAAAATGGGGTGAAGGGGCTATTGGGTGAAGGGGGTTACCAGGTGAAAGGCAGGACACGGAGTGCTCGGCGTCGATGTCCTTGCTGAATGCCTCCGGCTTTGTCAGCGTGGGGTCGTGCACGCCGACCCCATCGACCTCGCAGACCCCGTTAGTGCGTTCGCTCGACACCTTGGCGCCGAGCGGGGTCTCTCCGAACACACCCAGCGGGCATACGTGGGTGACCTGCGCAACCTGATGTCATATGAGCGCGATCGTGGGATCACAGACCTGTCCGAGGTAAGGCTTTCGGATCTGCGGTCCTGGCTGGCAGCCCAGTCGGAGCGCGGGGCAGCCCGGTCCACTCTCGCGCGCAGGGCGGCTTCGGCCCGGGCTTTCTTGCGCTGGGCCACTCGGACCGGGGTTATCGACTCCGATCCCTCACTGCGTCTGGTGGCGCCCAAGCGCGTGAAGTCCCTGCCAGGAGTGCTGCGACAGGACGAGATCAGCGCTGTGCTGGATGTGGCCGCGGTTGCCGCTGACGACCAGGATGCAGTGCATCTGCGAGACCGCGCGATGTTGGAGCTGTTGTATGCCAGTGGGATCCGGGTCGGTGAGCTGGTGGGCCTGGACATCGACGACATCGACTTCGGGTCCAACCTGGTCCGTGTCATGGGCAAGGGAGCCAAAGAGAGGACGGTCCCGTTCGGTGGGCCCGCGGCCGCCGCGCTGCAGGCATGGCTGCAGCTCGGCCGCGGTCAGGTGGTCGCGGCGGGCAGTGGCCCGGCATTGTTCCTGGGCCGGCGAGGCGGCCGGGTCGACCCGCGCCAGGTCCGTACCGCGGTTCACCAGCTCCTGCAATACGTGCCTGGCGCCCCTGACATGGGACCACACGGTCTGAGGCACAGCGCGGCCACTCATCTGCTGGAGGGCGGAGCGGATCTCCGGGCCGTCCAGGAGATGCTCGGCCACGCCAGCCTGGCGACCACCCAGATCTATACGCACGTCTCCGTCGAGCGGCTGAGGCGCTCATATCAGCAGGCACACCCTCGGGCCTGAGGTGCAGTTGAGGTACCTCAGCCGAGCATGACTCAGCTCAGCCGAGTGTGACTCAGGTCAGCCGAGTGTGACTCACGTCAGCCGAGCGGAAGGAGGATCGGCCGCCCAAAACCCAGAAGTGACAGGGGGTCTTGGTAGGTCTGTCCGACGATGGCGCCCCAGTGAAGACAGGTGAGTGGCATGCAGTGTCCTGCAGCGGCGGAGACCACGCCGATCGGGGCGCCTCGATGAACGACCGCCCCGGACGTCAACCGTGCGTCGACCGGCTCATAGCTGGTGCGCAGCCGGCCGGAATGCTGAATGGTGATCACGCCACGGCCTGCGATCACTCCTGAGAAGGCCACGACGCCTTCCGCCGCGCTGAGCACCGGCTGGCTTACAACTGCGATGAGGTCGACCCCTCGGTGTCCCTGTGAGTACTTGGTCGGGGGTTGTTCGAATCGGCGATAGACCGCGGGCCGGGGAGACAACGGCCAGCCGAGAACCCCGCGCGACGGGCCCCCGATGGCGGTGGTTGGTGGAGTCGTGTAGGCCCCGGCGATTGTTGTCGTTCCGGTTCCGGTTGCGGCGGCAGACCGTGGCCGGGCAGTTGCGGCGGCAGCCCGTGGCCGGGAACCGGCATGGGGGACCGCCGCCGTGGTGACAGATGGCGTGGGGCCAGACAGGGCTAGGCCGGCGATGACGGCGACTATTGCCGGCGGGACCAGGAAGGGAACCAGGAGATGCATGAGCCCAAGGTTCCCGTTCGGACCTCCGGGGTACAGCGGGCAGCGCCCACCTGTGGACGGGATGACGAACCGGCATACCCCTGTGGACGGCGACCTTCAGGGTGCGGTTGGGGGCGGTTCTCAGCTTGCGGCCAGAGCGGCGAGACGCACGACTGCCTCGCTCAGCACTGCGTCGCGCTTGCAGAACGCGAAGCGCACGAGGGTCCGCGTCGCTTCTTTGTCGTCACAGAAGACCGACACAGGGACGCCGACGACACCGCACAGCGCCGGCATCTGCCGGCAGAAATCGAGTGCATCGCTCACTCCAAGGGGTGCTGCATCGGCGATCACGAAGTACGTGGCAGCCGGGCGCGCCACGGTAAGCCCGGCCGCGGAGAGCCCGTCACACAGCAGGTCGCGTTTGGCCTGCAACGACGACGCGACACCCCGGTAGGCGTCGTCGTCCAGGCCAAGTGCGACAGCCACCGCCGGCTGAAACGGTCCGCTCGCGACGTAGGTCAGGAACTGCTTGACCGTGCGGGCCGCGGCGACGGCTTCAGCCGGGCCGTGCAACCAGCCAACCTTCCACCCGGTGGCCGAGAACGTCTTGCCCGCAGATGAGATGGTGATGGTCCGGTCCGCCATGTCGGGCAGAGTCGCCACCGGGATGTGCGCCGAACCTTCGAAGACGAGGTGTTCGTACACCTCGTCGGTGACCACCCACGCGTCATATTCACGGGCCAAGGAGCAGATCAGGTCCAGCTCGGCCCGGCTGAACACCTTGCCGGTGGGATTGTGCGGGGTGTTCAACAGGACCAGGCGGGTTCGCGAGGAGAACGCCCCGCGCAACGTGGTCTCGTCCACGGCGAAGTCGGGGAACTTCAAGACCGACGTTCGCCGGACGCCGCCGGCCAGGGCGATCGTGGCGGCGTAGCAGTCGTAGTAGGGCTCAAAGGTCACGACCTCGTCGCCGGGCTCGCACAAGGCCAGGATCACTGCTGCGATCGCCTCGGTCGCCCCCGCAGTGACCAGGACTTCCCCGTCAGGGTCAACCGACAGCCCGTAGAACCGCTTCTGGTGTTCAGCAATGGCCTGACGCAGCTCGGGGACGCCGGCTCCAGGGGGGTACTGGTTACGGCCTGAGCTGATCGCGCCGATGGCGGCGTCGAGCATCTCGCGCGGCCCGTCGGTGTCCGGGAAGCCCTGTCCGAGGTTGATCGCGCCGGTGCTCAGCGCAAGCTCGCTCATCTCGGCGAAGATCGTGGTGCCAAAGCCCCGCATCCGGGCGACAAGCGGATTTCCCATGTCTGGCAGGCTACCCGTACCATGAGGACACCACAGGTTCGCCTTCGGGCAATCGGTGGAATTCGCGCGTCTACTCGCCGTCGTATGACGGGTGTGCACCACCGCAGTCCCGAGAACTTCGGGCGGGGTGCGCTCGCAGACGCCAGGCACGAGTATGGCAATCCTGCCGGCCTCGTGGATAACTGAAACGAACGAAAGCGAGACCACGGCATGGCCGTCGTCACAATGCGTCAGCTGCTCGAGAGCGGCGTCCACTTCGGGCACCAGACCCGTCGTTGGAACCCCAAGATGAAGCGCTTCATCATGACCGAGCGCAATGGCATCTACATCATCGACCTGCAGCAGTCGCTGACCTACATCAACGACGCCTACGAGTTCATCAAGGAGACCGTCGCCCACGGCGGCACCATCCTGTTCGTCGGCACCAAGAAGCAGGCGCAGGAGCCCATCGCCGAGCAGGCGACGCGCGTCGGCATGCCGTACGTGACCTACCGCTGGCTTGGTGGCATGCTCACCAACTTCCAGACGGTCAGCAAGCGACTGTCCCGGTTGAAGGAGCTCGAAGAGATCGACTTCACCGATGTCGCAGGCTCCGGTCGGACCAAGAAAGAGCTCCTCGTGATGAAGCGCGAGAAGATCAAGCTTGAGAAGACCCTGGGTGGCATTCGGGACATGGCCAAGATTCCCTCGGCCGTGTGGATCGTCGACACCAAGAAGGAGCACCTCGCCGTCACTGAGGCGCGCAAGCTCAAGCTTCCGGTCATCGCGATCCTGGACACGAACTGCGACCCCGACGAGGTCGACTACAAGATCCCGGGCAACGACGACGCGATTCGCTCCGTCACCCTGCTCACCCGTGTCGTTGCCGACGCTGTTGCCGAGGGCCTGATGGCTCGCGCCGCGGCGCGTGGCGGCGGCGAGGCTGCTGAGGAGGGCGTCGTGGCTGTTGACGAGCCGATGGCCGAATGGGAACGCGAGCTTCTGGCCGGGGCTGCCTCTGAGGCGACCGCGGCGGAGGCTGCTACCGCCGCCGAGGCTTCCACTGCCGCTGAGGCACCTGAGGCTGAGCCGGCTCCTGCGGTTGAGGCACCCGAGGCTGCTGCTGAGGCACCTGAGGCTGTCCCTTCAGCTGAGGCACCCGAGGCTGCTGCTGAGGCACCCGAGGCTGCTGCTGAGGCACCCGAGGCTGCTGCTGAGGCAACTGAGGCTGACGCTGCCCCTGCCGCTGAGGAACCTGCTGCCAAGGCCTGAGCACTTCTGCTGAACCCCTCAACGAGTCAGCGCGCCGGTTTCGATCACACCGTGGTTTCGATCACACCGTGGTCGCACCCGGCGCGCACTCACGAATAGAGAGCGATAACGATGGCGAACTACACCGCTGCTGACATCAAGGCGCTTCGCGAGTCCACCGGCGCCGGCATGATGGACGTCAAGAGGGCCCTCGACGAAGCCGACGGCGACCATGGCAAGGCCACCGAGATCCTGCGCGTCAAGGGTCTCAAAGGTGTAACCAAGCGCGAAGGCCGTTCGGCGACCAACGGCCTCGTCGCGGCTCAGGCCGGCGACGGCGTCGGCACCATGGTGGAGATCAACTGCGAGACCGACTTTGTGGCCAAAGGTGACAGGTTCATCGCCCTGGCGGGTCGGGTTCTCGCTCAGGCTGTCACCGTCGGAGCCTCGAGCGCCGATGAGCTGCTCGCCAGCGACATAGGCGGCACAACGGTCAAGGAGATGCTCGACGAAGCGAACGCGACCATCGGCGAGAAGATCGAGGTCCGTCGTGTGGCGCGCCTCGAGGCCTCCCACGTTGTTTCCTACCTGCACAAGACCAGCCCTGACCTTCCCGCCCAGATCGGCGTACTCGTGGCCACCGACGGCGGCGACGAGGTGACGGCTCGCGATATCGCGATGCATGTCGCGGCGTTCAGCCCTTCGGTCCTGTCGCGCGATGAGATCGACGCTGACACTGTTGCGAACGAGCGCCGCCTCGCCGAGGCCACGGCCAAGGAAGAGGGCAAGCCGGCAGCAGCCATGCCCAAGATCATCGAAGGCCGGGTCAACGGGTTCTTCAAGGAGAACGTTCTGCTCGAGCAGCCGTTCGCCAAGGATGCCAAGAAGACGGTGGCCAAGGTCCTTGAGGAGTCCGGTGCGACGGCCAAGGCTTTCGTCCGGTTCCGCGTCGGATCCTGAGCGTTCTGAACGTCCCTGACCCGATGAGTGGGGGGGGACACGGTATCGCCGAGTCATCGCCGGGTGGCACCTCGATCGATGCTGAGTGCGCTTTATGGAAGACTCGCGACACACGCTCTGTTTTTGCCCTGGGAGGCCCCATGACCACCGAAGCCGCAAAACCGACATATAAGCGGGTGCTGCTCAAGCTCTCCGGCGAGGCATTCGGCGGTGGCAAGATCGGGCTCGACCCGGACGTTGTGCGTGAGATCGCCGAGCAGATCGCGGAAGCAGCCAGTGCCGGTGTCCAGGTGGCCGTGGTCATGGGTGGGGGCAACTTCTTCCGTGGGGCCGAGCTTCAGCGCCGGGGGATGGACCGCGCCCGCGCCGACTACATGGGCATGCTCGGTATCGTGATGAACTGCCTCGCGCTGCAGGATTTCCTGGAGAGCGCCGGCGTCGCGACCCGTGTTCAGACTGCAATCACCATGGGCCAGATCGCCGAGCCGTACATTCCACTCCGAGCGATCCGGCACCTCGAGAAGGGCCGGGTCGTCATCTTTGGTGCCGGCTTCGGTCTGCCCTTCTTCTCGACCGACACGGTCGCCGCCCAGCGGGCCCTGGAGATCCAGTGCGAGGTCGTTCTGATGAGCAAGAACGGGGTGGACGGCGTCTACAGCACAGACCCCCGGGTGGACCCCACGGCGCTCAAGTTCGAACGCGTCTCCTACGACGAAGCGCTACTTAAGGGCCTTCGGGTCGTCGACGCTGCGGCGTTCGCATTGTGCTCCGAGAACAAACTGCCGATGATCGTCTTCGGGATGGAAGGCGACGGCAACATTGCCAGAGCCATCCGGGGTGAGAAGATCGGCACGCTCGTTACTGCGGATGAGGAGTCCTGATGATCGACGAAACCATGCTCGAGGCCGAAGAGAAGATGGAGAAGGCCATCGAGGTGGCCAAGGAGGACTTCGCCACCATCCGCACGGGACGAGCGAACGCCGCGATGTTCAACAAGCTCACGGTGGAGTACTACGGCTCGCGGACCCCCCTGCAACAGCTGGCGTCCTTCCAGACTCCTGAAGCCCGCACGATCCTGATCACGCCCTTCGACAAGTCGGCGATGGCTGAGATCGAGAAAGCGCTGCGTGACTCCGACCTGGGCATCAACCCCAACAGCGACGGCACCGTCATCCGCGTGAACCTCCCGCAGCTGACCGAGGAGCGTCGCAAGGAGTACATCAAGCTCGCGCGCACCAAGGCCGAGGACGCCAAGGTGTCCATCCGCAACATCCGGCGCAAGGCCAAGGAAGAGATCGACCACATGGTCAAGGGTGGCGAGGTCGGCGAGGACGAGGGCGCCCGCGCCGAGAAGGAGCTCGAGATCTTCACCAAGAAGCATGTCGAGAACGTCGACTCCATCCTCAAGGTCAAGGAAGGCGAGCTCCTCGAGGTCTGAGGCAGCCGAGCTGACAACCGTATGACGACTCCACCGTCCCACCGCAGCGAACGGCGCGCCGCAGGTGGCGCCTCCGGGACGACACCCAGCCGCGCAGGACGCAACGTCCCGATTGCCATCGGCGTCGGGGTGGGCCTTGGTGCTGTGCTTCTCGCGAGCCTGCTCTTCCGCAAGGAGGGTTTCCTCGGGGTGGTGATCGTGGCCAGCTGTTTCGCGGTCTGGGAGCTGCGCGACGGGCTTGCCCGGGGCGGGATCAAGGTACCGCTGGTGCCGAGCATCGCCGGCGCCATCACCATGATCACCGCTTCTTTTGTCGGCGGCGGCCAGGCGCTGACCGTCTGCTTTGGCCTGACCTGCATCTCGATGCTGCTCTGGAATGTGCTCGATGGGGTGCAAGGTTCGATCCGAGATCTCACCGGCGGTATCTTCGTCGCGGCCTACGTGCCGCTGCTGGCGTCATTTTCCATCCTTCTGCTGTCTGCGCCGGACGGCGCCAAACGCGTCATCGTCTTCATTGGTGTCACGATCTGCAGCGACATCGGGGGCTTCGCCGTCGGCGTCATAGCCGGCAAGCATCACATGGCTCCGTCGATCAGCCCGAAGAAGTCCTGGGAGGGCGCCGCTGGCTCGGTCGTTGCCTGCGTCATCGCTGGCGTTGCGACCGTCATGATGCTCCTGGGAGGTTCGTGGTGGGCCGGTGCCATCGTCGGTCTTGCCGCGGCTCTCTCGGCCACGTTGGGTGACCTGACCGAGTCGATGATCAAGCGAGATCTCGGCATCAAGGACATGGGAAGCATCCTCCCTGGCCACGGTGGGTTCATGGACCGAATGGACTCGTTGCTGCTGTCGGCCCCGGTCGCCTGGGCCATTCTGACCCTGCTCGTCCCCCTCGCGTTTGTCCCGGCCTCCTGACGCCTGAGACAATCAGGGGGATGTCTGACGTCGAACCCCCCACAGCCCCCGCTGCCGCGATATCCACCCCCGCGCCAGTAGCCCTGCCGACGCCGTCAAGAGTGCGCCCCAAGCCCGGGGAGCTGAATTTTGCGGCACCTCGCGCGGGCAAGCCTCCGCGGCACCTTGCCGACCTCGACCCTGCTGAGCGCAAAGCTGCGGTGGAAGCGTTGGGGCACAAGGGTTTTCGTGCCAGGCAGCTGTCGACTCACTACTTCGAGCGACTTGTGGAGTCGCCCGAGGAGATGAGCGACCTGCCGAAGTCGATCCGCGACGACCTGGTGGCCAGGCTGCTGCCCCAGCTGCTCACGCCGATTCGAACCCTGGCCGCCGACAAGGGCAGGACGATCAAGTCGGTATGGCGGCTGCATGACGGAGCTCTGGTCGAGAGCGTGCTCATGCGCTATCCCAAACGGGCGACGATCTGCATCTCCAGCCAGGCCGGCTGCGGCATGAACTGTCCGTTCTGCGCCACCGGGCAAGAGGGCCTGACCCGCAACCTGTCAACGGCCGAGATCGTCGAGCAGGTCGTGCAAGCCGCCCGAATGCTCCGGCGCGGCGATGTGGCCGGCGGCGCGGAGGGCTCCCCGCTGAGGGTCAGCAACGTCGTCTTCATGGGGATGGGTGAGGCACTGGCAAACTACAACGCGGCAGTCGGTGCCATTCGCAGGATCACCGACCCGGCGCCGGACGGCCTGGGCATGTCCGCACGGGGCATCACGATGTCGACCGTGGGGCTGGTTCCGGCAATCGACAAGCTGGCCGCTGAAGGCATCCCGATGACCTTGGCACTGTCGCTGCATGCGCCCGACGACAAGCTGCGGAACGAGCTGGTCCCGGTCAACACCCGGTGGTCGGTCGACGAGGCGATAGATGCGGCATACCGCTATTTCGAGGTGACCGGTCGTCGCGTCAGTATCGAGTACGCACTGATCCGCGGCATGAACGACCAGGGCTGGCGCGCGGATCTGCTGGGCACGAAGCTCAACTCTCGTGGCCGAGGTTGGGTGCATGTGAACCCGATCCCGCTGAACCCGACGCCGGGTTCCAGATGGACGGCATCGGACCCGGGCGTCGAGCGTGAGTTCGTGCGCCGGCTGCGTGCCCTGGGCTTGCCGACGACGGTGCGTGATACCCGAGGCTCGGACATCGACGGCGCGTGTGGTCAGCTGGCGGCGGCGACCGCCTGAGCCGGCCGCTCCAGCGACCTTGCGACCCGGCCAGACTTCCAACGGCCGGCTGTTCTCCCGGGTCCCGCTCACTGCCGGGACGACATCCTTCACCGGTATCCAGGTCTCGGCAGACGGCACCGCACCCGTCGGTGATGACATGTTCATCGACCAGTTCGGCAAGCTGACGCCGCGGTCATGCCCCGGCGCGGTTGCGTCTGGGGGCAGGACCTAGACTCCGGATCGCCTCTTGTGGGGCTCCACGGTCGTTGACTGTGGCAGAGCCAAGAGGTGGGTTCAGAGTGGGTCTTCTCAAGCGTGTCGGCACGGTCGTGTGCGTTGGTCTTGTTGTCTGGGGGACCGGGACCGCCATGACGGCAGTCGCCGACACGGCATCCTTGACCGGGATCGGCAGCGGAGGCGAGACGACGGTCGTCAGTGGGCTGGTCGTCCCCAGCAACCTGTCAGGTGCAGCGACGTTCATGCAGTTCCCTTTCGCCGAGTCGTTCCCGTCCCCGTCCGGTGGACGAGGGCCCCGGGTGGTTCTGCTCTCCTACAGCGAACAGGTCGACTCCGGAGCATTCCCCGAGCGACTACGTACCCTTCGCTCGGTCGACGGGGGTAGGACTTTCACCCCGCTGGCGACCGACGTCCCGATCAATGCGATGACGCAGCTAGCAGACAGCTCCCTCGTGGCATTGAACTTCCGCACGGCCAGGATTGGCATCAACCCGCCCCCGGGGCCGGTTACCCCCCCCGCAACCACGCCGACACCCACTGGTGCGGTGACGACGCCGACGCCGACAGACACGAGTACGGCTACGCCCGTGGCTACGAACGCGATGCCGGCGACGACCCCACTGCCGACGACGAGCACCACGCCGGCGCCGCCGCCGGGTGGGGGTGCCAGTGTTTTTCAGACTAGGTTCTGGCGTTCGCATGATTTTGGGTCGACGTGGGTTGAGCAGAGTGGCACCATCTCGGCGCCTGACTCCTATGACGCCCTGTGGTTCCACCGGGGGATGGTGGCCGGTCGGGACGGGTCGTTGTTGGCGACGACCTATGGGTATCTGAACGGCGATCCGAAGTACCGTTCGATGCTCGCGCGTAGCACTGATGATGGGGCGACGTGGCGGATCGTGTCGACGATCGCGACTTCCCCGGCCGGGTGGTCGATCGAGGGCCGGTCTGAGCCGACGATGGCCAGGGCTGCCAATGGGGACCTGGTTGTGGTGATGCGTCAGAGCGCACCGATCAATCCCGCCGTGTGCAACGGTTCACGGCAGGGCTCTGGTCTGGTGATCTCCCGGTCTGGTGATGATGGTGCGACCTGGTCACCGGTGGGGTCGCTGGTGGGAGCCGGGCTTGATGTCTACAACGTGTCCAGCGCGGACCCGCATCTGATGACCATGCCCGGTGGGCAGCTGATCTTGAGCTATGGCCGGCCGGCGAACAAGATGCTGGTCTCGGCGGACGGCAACGGCACGACCTGGAGCAACCTGACACTGACCAAGTCGGGGACCTCCAGCGGCTATACCAGCATCGTGCCGGTCAGTGAGAACACCGCCGTTCAGGTGGGTGACTTCGGGTCCAACTGGTGTTTCCCCGCGGGCACCCCGAGCGCCAAGGTCGGTATCTGGTCCAAGTCCATCGATCTGCGCCCCTCGGATACCAGACGGATCGACCTGCGCAGCCGCTACCTTGGTGGCTCACTGAACGTGGTCACCAACCTCACGGACCAGCCCACCGCGGCGGCCGGCCCGGCGGCTGCCATCGACGGCAGCACCGACCCTGCCTCGGTCGCGGTCCGGGGCGCCAACGACGGCTACTTCCAGGTCGACCTGGGTAGCCCGAACGTGCTGACCGGAGCCTCGATCGCGTTGCCGCACTCGCGGGCTTCGGCGGCGGTCGATGTGTCCAACGACGGGGTTACCTGGCGCACTGTGGCCGGCTGGTACAGCTCGGGGCAGTACCGCTCGCAGACCGCCCGCCCGTTCCCGGCTGGCACCTCGGCCCGGTATGTCCGGGTCCGGGTCACCGATGTCGGCGGTTCCACGGCTCTTGGCGAGGTGCAGCTGCATACCAACGCCAGCACGTTCGAAGATGAGCTTGTCGGCACGGCGCCGCAGGGGTTCGTGGTCCTGCCTACCGGGGCGCCGCTGGTGACGGTGGCCTCCGGGGGTGCGGGCCTGCTTAGTGACCGGGCTGTGCGCCTGAACGACACGTCCTCGGGCGCGATGGCGGTGATGGCGATCGGTGAGCCGCAGCGCACGACCCGTAACCTGGAGCTCGGCCTGCGGTCCAACCGGGTGGCCACCGCTTTCCTGATCTCTTTGGAGGGAAGGCGTGGCGGCACTTATCAGCGTGCGTTGCACCTGGGGGTGTTCCCCGATGGGAGTCTGCGTCGCTGGACCGGGTCGAGCTGGGTCGCCCTGTCGGGCCCGGGGCTGGTCAAGGCGACGGGCTGGGCTGGGGTGCGGATCAACGCCAACCTCTCGGGGGCCTGGGTCTACGTCAACGGGCGCCTGTTCTCCCGGGTCCCGCTCACCCCCGGGACGACGTCCTTCACCGGTATCCAGGTCTCCTCGGGCGGCACCGCCCCCGTGGGCGATGACATGTACATCGACCAGTTCCGGGCCAGCTGACACCGCCGCCCCCGGCTCGAGGGACACTCGCCACCGGTTCTCAGGACCGCGCGTGCCGTCAAGGAGTCGTGGTTGCTCTCAGATGTCCGGCCGTTCATCGCATTACAGTGACGGTTCGACGCATTGCGGACGTTGCGGTGTGGTCTGGCAACGCGCGCGGGACGATGATGGTGCCATGACAGACGGCAGCTACGCACGAGCCCATCACCGCAGCATCGAGGACCCTGAAGGTTTCTGGGGAGAGGCTGCTCTCGGGATCGACTGGATCACCCAGCCCCGGAAGGTGTTGGACGACTCCAACCCGCCGTTCTACCGGTGGTTCGAGGGCGGTCAGCTCAACACCTGCTACAACGCCCTCGACCGGCATGTGATCGCAGGCCGGGGCGACCAGCCGGCGCTGCACTACGACAGTCCCGTCACCGGCACCGCACGCACCCTGACCTATGCCGAACTGCTGGACCAGGTGTCCCGGTTCGGTGGAGCCCTGCGGGCGCTCGGGGTGGACAAGGGCGATCGCGTGGTCATCTACATGCCGATGGTGCCTGAGGCTGTTGTGGCCATGCTGGCCTGCGCCAGGATCGGGGCGGTGCACTCGGTGGTGTTCGGCGGCTTCGCGGCCGGCGAGCTGGCGGCCCGGATCGAGGACGCCGAGCCGAAGGTGGTGGTCATCGCCTCCTGCGGGATCGAGACCTCGCGGGTCATCGAGTACAAGCCGCTGCTGGATGCCGCCATCGAGCGATCCACCCACAAGCCTGACTACTGCGTGGTGTTGCAGCGGGAACAGTCCGTGGCGCCGATGGGGCCGCGCGACCTCGACTGGTCCGCCCTGATGGATCCGAAGCAGATGACGGTGTCCGAGTGTGTGACGCTCGAGGCGACGGACCCTCTCTACATCCTCTACACCTCCGGCACCACAGGTCGGCCCAAGGGCATCGTGCGCGACAACGGTGGCCATGCCGTGGCGCTGCACTGGTCGATGAGCAACGTCTACGGGGTCGAGCCGGGTGAGGTGTTCTGGGCGGCCAGTGACGTCGGCTGGGTGGTCGGCCACTCCTACATCGTGTATGCGCCGCTGCTGGCGGGGTGCACAACGGTGCTCTATGAGGGCAAGCCGGTGGGCACGCCCGACGCGGGGGCTTTGTGGCGGGTGGCTGCGCAGTACGGCGTCGCAGCACTTTTCACGGCTCCAACTGCGATCCGTGCGGTCAAGAAGGAAGACCCTGATGGCAACCTGATTGCCGGTTACGATCTCTCGAAGCTGCGCACGCTGTTTCTGGCCGGGGAGCGCCTGGACCCGGACACCTACACCTGGGCGGGGGAGCGCCTAGGGATCCCGGTGGTCGACCACTGGTGGCAGACCGAGACCGGATGGGCGATCGCAGCCAACTGCATCGGCCTGGAACGACTTGCGATCAAGCCCGGTTCACCAACCGTGGCTGTCCCGGGTTACGACGTGCAGGTTCTGGACGAGCACGGCGGACGGGTGGAGCCAGGGGTCGAAGGGGCCATCTGCATCAGGCTGCCCATGCCGCCGGGCACGTTGCCCACGCTGTGGCGCGATGATGACCGCTACGTCTCGGGGTACCTGGCCGCGCACAAGGGCTACTACCTGACCGGCGACGGGGGCTTCATCGACGAGGACGGGTATATCTTCGTCATGGGTCGCACCGACGACGTGCTGAACGTGGCTGGACACCGCTTGTCGACCGGATCGCTCGAGGCGGCGCTTGCTGGTCACCCATCCGTTGCGGAGTGCGCCGTGATCGGGGTGGCTGACCAGCTCAAGGGGCAGGTCCCCAGGGCGCTGGTGGTGCTCAAGGCAGTCGTCGACGTCTCGGGCGAGGGCGCGCTGGAGAAGCTGCAGGACGAGCTGGTCCAGCGGGTTCGCGACGAGGTCGGCGCGGTTGCGTCGTTGCATCTTGTAGATGTTGTCGTGGCCTTGCCCAAGACCCGCTCGGGCAAGATGCTGCGCAAGACCATGCGTCAGATCGCCGATGGCGGCGCTCCTGCGGTCCCCAGCACGATTGAGGATGCGTCGGTGCTAGAGGCCCTGAGGCCCGTCCTCACGCGAGACCACCTGGCCCTGGCGGATAGCCAGGGCTAGTGGCTGGTCAGGCCTAGTGGCTGGTCAGGGCTGAAAGTGCTGCGCCCAGCAGTGCCGGACGCCCGGTCAGCCGTTCCTCACGGTCGGCGAGGGTGGCGAGCTGCAGTCCGGCATTGACGCCTAGCCATCGCAGGGGCTCGGGTTCCCAGCGCCGGGAACGGTGTTGGACCCACGGAAGGTGAGTCAGAGGCGTATCGCGAGCGGTGACCAGATCCGCCAGGGTGCGACCTGCCAGGTTGCTCAGGGCTACCCCGTCGCCGACGTAGCCACCTGCGTAGCCCACTCCTGTTGA
>Ga0208716_1000027_pt1 | contig 44947 bp, 29 predicted proteins | sample NGESurdeep092012_8_FD_184482 | JGI IMG/M metagenome (GOLD analysis project Ga0208716, IMG submission 184482) | Arctic peat soil microbial communities from Barrow, Alaska - NGEE Surface sample 415-3 deep-092012 (SPAdes) | ecosystem: Environmental > Terrestrial > Soil > Wetlands > Peat ...
CCCAGCATCTCTTTCGTGGTGGCGCCCTTCCGCAGGATTTCAATCGCTCTCAGGAGCTGCCGGTCTTCCGGCACCTGGCGGCGCTTCGCGGTGGAATCGCCGAAGGCGAACATCGAGATCCTGCTATCGAGCACGCGATCGATGTATTTCGAGCCGGCGTCGTAGTCCTTCCTGTCGACCACCACGCCGCGCTTTGTGAGTCGCTGATACAGGTCGTCGCGCATCTCCGCCGTGACGACGAAGTCGAGCTTCACCTTCGTTTTCATCTCGAGCGAGTACGCGTCCAGCCCGAGCGCGGTCTCGAGTCCGTTCTTCCCGGAGAGAGCGCGCGCCAGTTTCTGTTCCAGTGAGCTCAGCGTGTCGTACTGCACGTAGACGTCGGGTGTGATCGCGCCGCCGCCGTACACCACGCGCCCGGCGTCCGACTTGAACTTCGGACGCGCCTTGCGCGCCGAATCGCTCTCGAGCGAATCGGGATGCACTTCAATCAGCTGTCCATCGTCCGTGAGGATTCGTTCCTTCTGGATCGAACGCCCGCTCGGCGTATACCACTTGCCGGTCGTCAGCTTGATCATATAGCCACCGTCGAGCGGATACGTCCCTTGCACGAGTCCCTTGCCGAACGACGTCGTGCCGAGGAGCAGCGCGCGATCGTGATCCTGCAGTGCGCCGGCGACGATTTCCGATGCCGACGCGGTATAGCCGTCCGTGAGCACGACCATCGGAAGCGACGGCACCATCGCCGGGCTCTGGGTGGTGTACGTCACCGGCGGTTCGCCGCGGCCGCGCTGGGTCAGGATTTCCTTGCCTTTCGGGATGAAGAGGTTGGTCATCTCGATCGCCTGGTCGAGATATCCGCCGCCGTTCTCGCGCAGGTCGAGGATGACGCTCTTCGCGCCTTCGGCGGTGAGCCGCTCCAATGCCGCGGCGACCTCCGAAGCGGCCGTAGCGTTGAACTGCTGCACCGGGATGTACGCCGTCTTGTTGTCGAGCATGATCGCGAACTCGACGGCCGGAATGCGGATGACGCGGCGCACGAACGGAACCGTGATGAGTTCCGGTACGCCCGCGCGGAGAAACCTTCCTGTGACCTTCGTTCCCGGCTGCCCCTTCAGGTGAGCGGAAACCGAGTCCGTCTTCCAGCCACGCCCCTTCACGTTGAACGTGTCAACGTAGACGATCTGGTCGCCCGTCATCATTCCGGCTTCCGAGGCCGGTGTGTGCGGGAAGACTTTCTGGACCGTGATGTTTCCGTGCAGATCCTCGATCTGCATCCCGACGCCCGCGTAGAAGCCGCCGGTGCCCTGGTTGAACATCTCAACCTGTTTGGGCGAGTAGAGCTCGGCGTACGGATCCTTCAGTTGTGCGATCAGTCCTCGCGCCGCCTTCTCATATAGTGCGCCGACATCCACGGAATCGACATAGCGATCGGCGACGAGGCTGAGCACCTGATCGAACAACTTCGCGCCGCGCTGCGCGCCGCGCTCTTGGATGACGAACGCGCCGGCGAAAATCGGGATAAGCAACAGGCCGACGACCGCGGCCTTGGGAAAGCGAGGCATGAGGCTCCAGCTGACGGAAGGTTGGACACGGAGAATACCCTCTCCATACGCCCTTCGCAAAGGAGGGTTCCTTTCAAAAACCCTTCAGGACGCCTTGGGGCCGAGCGAATATTCCGCGAACCAGGCTTTTCCGTCCTGTTCGAAGGACGCGGCGCGCAGAAGCCCAGCCGCGACAAGCATTTCGTGCGCCGGCTGCAGGACGCGCTGGAGATGCGACGGATATCGCTGTATGAGCGGCAGTTGCGCCGCCAGGCGTTCCAGGGAAAGCCGCCAGGAAGGCCCGCTCTCGGCTCGCGCGACTTCCAGCAACCGGTAGATCCGGCGGGCCACCGGTGAGTTGAGTGCGAAGTAGCGCGGCGCCGAGAGCGTTACCGTGTGACCGGCCGCCAGGTTGGCGCGGATCGCCGACGAAAAGACGATGCGCGCGTCACCCGGCTCATTGTTCGTGAGCAGGGAAAAGAGCGCGAGCTGGTCGCGGTCGGTTAGTCGACGGCGATCGATGTGGACGGACGAAAGCACGGTGATCTGCCTGGTGACCACGCCGCCGGCGGACGCATCGTGATACACGCCGTGCGACTCGAGCGTGGTGCGCTCGAGCCTGGTCAGCGCCGCGCGCAACTGCTCGTAGGTGCGGCCGTCGACACGGCGCCCCATCGAGCGCAGGAATGCGTGAAGCGTGAACGACACCGCGCCGTCGGCCGGCGAATCCGCATCGTGGAAACGCCGCAGAAGTTCGACGTATACATCCTGGTCGAACGTGCCGGGAAGCCGCTCTCCGGGTGCCGGCAGCACGCGCCACCGTCCTCCGCCTTCCGCGGTGAAATCGATCGCCGAGTCATCGGCGGAGTCGCTGAGCCGAAAGAGCGGAAGCGCCTCGAGTGAGCGATCAAGCACAACGAGGCGAGACAGCTGCCGTCGGCGGGGGGCGGTCAAGCGAGTTCGATGACCTGGCCGGTGATGTTGGCGGCCTCTGTCGAACAGAGGAAGGCGATGACTCCCGCGACGGACTCCCGTTCCACGTACGCGAACTTCGCACCCATCGACTCGAGATTCACGCCGGTGCGGATCGCCATCGGCGCAAGCGCGTTCGCGCGGATGCCGTTCGGCCGCTCCTCCTGAGCCACCGCGCGCATCAGTGCGGTGACTCCCGCCTTCGCCGCCGCGTAGCCCGCCATGCCGGCGACCTTCCCGCCCGGGAGGATCGCGGCCGCGGCCATGAACACGATACCGCCGCCGCCAGCCGCGCGCATGAACGGAATGCAGACGCAAGTCGCGCCATACGCGGATCCGAGGTTGATCGCGAGCTGTCGCTGGAAGACCGCCGGATCGCTCTCGGCGACCGGCCCACTCATCGCGACGGCCGCGCCGCGTTTCGCGAACTCCTTGGCGACGACTTCGCCCACTTGTCCGGCCCGCCCGACGCCGGTGACGACAACGGACTTGCCGTCGAAGCGCAGCGCGGGCGCGGCGCCGTTCATCGCAAGTCCTCTCGTCCGAGCGCGGCCCGGATCGCTTCGCGAATCGCGATGAGCGCGTCGTCGGTCGCCGCGGGAGAGTCATGCCGGACGCTGAGCTCGATGCCGTCGGCGACGCCGATGCGACGCCAGGACTCCGGCGCGTCGTCGTCATGCGCCACCGCGCGATCCGCACCGGCGCCGAGCGCGGGGGCAAGCGACTGCGCGACACGCTTCTCAAGCAGATCACCCGTCACGCCGAGCATTTCCGTCTTGATGACGTCGAGCGTTTGTCCCTCGCGCTGCCGGATCTTGATGGCGAGCAACTGCAACAGGTGCCGATAGTGGTAGGTCGCGGCCGTGCCCTTGCCTTCAGGGTGGTCGAGCAGCCCGCTCGCGACGTAGAACCGGATCGCTCGCGCACTCGGAGTGGCGCGAGCCGATGCGTTCGTGGGCCGCATCCCCGCGGCGTCGACCAGCGATGTGGCGTGCGCCGCGAGCCCGCGAGCGTTCCACGGCGCGTGGCGCGCGTGCGCACGGAGCAGAGCGACGGGGGAGTCGGGCATCCGCGTAGGATAACTCTGGCGCCGGGAAACTTCGAGGAACGCGCCCGGCAGGCGGGCGCGCGGTTACTTCTTCGGACGCGCCTTTTTCGTCGTTTTTTTCGCTTTTGGCGCTGATTTCTTTGCGCTCTTGGCCTTCTTGGCCTTCTTGGCCTTGATTTTCGGCGTCTTCTTCGCCGTCTTGACCGGCTTTTTCTTGGGTGCGGCGGCCTTCTTGGCCTTTGGCGCAGCCTTCGCCTTGGCGGGCTTCACGGCCTTCGCCACGGGCTTCGAGACGGGCTTCGAGACGGGCTTCGGCGCAGCCTTAGGCAGAGCCTTCGGCACAGCAACGCCCTTCTTTGCCACGGCCGCGCCAAGTGCCGCGCCGGTCGCGGCGGCGGCGACCGTGACGGCGATTTCGGCGACCGCGGGCTTCTCGGCCGGCCGACGTCCGCGGCGGCGAGGTGTGCTCAGTCCGCCGCCGAAGAGGTCGGGCTCCTCTTCCTCGGTTCCCTCGCCCGCGTCGACGAGTTCCGTGGTCTCTTCGTCGTCATCATCGGACTCTTCGGCGCTGTCCCATAGCGAATCGCTGTGGTCCTTGTTGATCGCCCAGCCTCCGTCCTCGTCCTCCTCCTCGTCGTACGGAATGCCGCCCGTGAAGCCGCCGAGTTCTTCCCCCTCGTCGTCGCGGTCGAAGGATTTCTCGTTGTGCATGTCATCGCCGCGAGTCATGGTGCCTCCTATCGAAATATAAATTGGCGGATGCTACAACCGCTGAATACACCGGGCGCGGCAAGCCGTCAAGCGCTGGCGCCACACTGGAGCGGACGTGTGCGCGCGCGCCGCCAACAGTTAGCGTGCTTCGTCGATGAAATGCAAGGACGTGCGCCCGAGAACCATCCGGCGCAGCGCCTCCATCACGGCCGGGTCCAGGTGGGCCCCCGCGCTGCTCGAGAGCAGTTCGATGGTCTCGTGCGGGGTCAGCGGCTCGCGGTAGGCACGCCGTGACGTGAGCGCGTCGAACGCATCGACCGCGGCGAGGATCCGTCCGCCGAGCGAGATCTGTTCGCCGGCGAGCTGGCGCGGATAACCGCTGCCGTCCCACCGCTCGTGATGATCCTGGATGGCGGGGAGCACGCGCGCGAGCGGCGAGAGCGGAGTCAGGATGTCCATGCCGATGCGCACGTGTTCCTTCACGCGCGTGTATTCCTCCTCGGTCAGTGGACTCGTCTTGTGCAAAAGGGCCTCGGGAATGCCGATCTTCCCGATGTCGTGCAGCTGGCCCGAGAGCCGGAGATCCTCGACGGCGTCGTCCGGGAGTCCCATCGCCGACGCGATCGCGGCTCCCATCGCGCCGACGCGCTGCGAATGGCCGCGGAGGAACGTATCCTTGGCTTCCTGCGCGTTTACGAGCGCGCGCACGATCGAGATGGAAATCTCGGCGAGCAGCGCCTGTTCGCGGCGCAGCTCCTCCGTGCGCAGCGCGACCTCCTCGCGAATCATCCGCTCGACGTTCCGCTGCTGGATCTCGAGGTCGCGCCTCCGCACGGCGCGCTCGACGGCCTTCGCGAGGTCGTCGAGCTCGACGGGCTTCACGAGGTAATCCATCGCGCCGTGCGCGAGCGCTTCGGTCGCGGTGGGGGCGTCGTTCACCGCGGTGAGCATGAGCACGGCGAGGTCCGGACGGAGTTCGATGGCACGCGGCACGACCTCGGTGCCCAGCATCCCCGGCATGCGCACGTCGCAGACCAGGGCGTCGAATCGCTCTCGCTGCAGCGCGTCGAGCGCGTCGGCCCCGTTCTCGACGACCGCCACGTCGTAGCCGCGCGACTTCAGGAATTTTCCGATCGCGTTGCGAATGGACTCTTCATCGTCCACCACAAGCACGCGTCGCGTCGCGGGCTCGCCGATGGAATTGAAGGCCCGCGATATGAGTGCAGCGACGGGAGTCCGGTCGCTCATTTCGCCGCGGGTGTCCGTGGCGCAGCGTCTTCGACGAATTCCACCGTCACGCTGCGCGGAATGAATCCAGCCGCAACGCCGCGACGGAGCAACTCTCGAATCGCGCTGCGGCCACGGTCGCCATAGTCGAGGGTCCAGTCGTTGACATACATACCCACGAAAGTATCGGCCTTGGATCGATCGAGGCCGCGCGCGAACCGCATTGCATGGTCGAGCGCTTGCTGGCGATGTTGCAATCCATATGCGATACTGTCGCGAAGATGTCGCGAAATTGTCTGCATTAGCGGCAACCCCAGATCTTTTCTTATGACGTTACCGCCGAGTGGAAGCGGAAGTCCAGTCTCCTGGAACCACCACTCGCCCATGTCGGCGACCAGGTGCAGACCGCGGTCGCCGAATGTCAGCTGCCCTTCGTGGATCAGCAGTCCGAGATCCACTTCGCCGTTCACCACCGCGTCCTCGATCCTGTCGAAGGGCGTAAAGACGGGAACGAAATCGGGCTCGTACAAGCGAAGCGCCAGATATGCGCTCGTGAGCGGTCCGGGAATCGCAATGCGCTTGCCGCGCACGTCCGCTCGCGTGGCCGGCGTGCGAGAGACGAGTCGCGGTCCGTACCGATCACCCATTGACGCACCGCTCGTAAGCAGCGCGTAGCGATCGGTGAGCGACGCATAGGCGTGAATGGAGACGGCGGTGACGTCGAGTTCGCCGCGAAGCGCGCGCTGGTTCAGCGTCTCGATGTCCTGCAGTTCGTGGACGTACGTGATCCCGTCGGTCTCGACGAGTCCTTCGGCGAGCGCGTAGAACATGAATGCGTCGTCGGAATCGGGGCTATGGGCGACGTGAATCACTCGTGTCACGGCTTGCGGTCTCCGGTTGGTTTGAGTGCCGCGTCGATGTCGGCCTTGTGATCTTCATACTCCTTCAGCTTCTTCGCGCGCTCCGCGGGGGCGGCTGCGACGAGTCTCCGCTGATACTCAGCCCTGGCACTCACGTCCTGGCGCAGTCCAGCGGCTTTCATGGCCAGGACGAGGCCGAGCAGCTGTGTCTTGTTCGCAGCGAGGATGGTATCGGCTTCGGCGCGCGCGAGCTGAACGTCGCCGCTCACCACCCCGATCATGCCGACGTCGTAGCGTGTGTGTGCATCCGGTGGGCCGAGCATGTCGAACGCCTGGATGGCCATGGGCGCGAAGATTTTCAGGCTGTCGAGCTTGCCTTCCTGGCCGTAGCGCATCACCCGGTCGAACAGCCGGCTGGCGCGTTCCTCCGGACTCATCGAGGAGATGTCCGACGCCCGCATTCCGGCGGGAACAGGCGTTGCGTCCGGCGCGGCGTCCGTCGCGGCTGCACCCGAGCCGCCGCGCGCGACGCGCTGCCCGATGAGAAACGCCACGAGCGCCATGACGGCGATTCCAGGAACGATCCATGGAAGCACGGACCTCGCGCTCGGCGTCGTTGTCGGCCCAACCGATGAGCCGCAGTGATGGCAGAATCGCGCTCCCGGCGTGAGGGGCTGGTCGCACGAGACGCAGTTCGCACCGGCGAGCGCGGCACCGCAATTGGCGCAAAAGCGGCCGCTCGCGGGTGCCTTGCAGCGAGGGCAGGGCGTCGAGGATTCGGATGAACTCATGGCCGGAAAGCTAAGCGATACAAGGCACCTAGCGGGATGGCGCCGGGCCCGACATTTGCCCCCCGCGCGGTCGAGACCCGATATTTCAAGGTTATAGGGCGTCCGACCGGCGCCCGATCCCCGTGCGTGAGGTAAGCGTGGCTGGCCAATCGCGATCACTGCTCGCCGACATGACCGGCGCGTCAAAGAAAGACATCCTGAAGCTCGCTGAAGCGCACGGCGTGCGGTTTCTGCGGCTGACGTTTACGGACATTCTCGGTGTCAACAAGAACGTCGAGATTCCGTCGTCACAGTTCTCGAAGGCGCTCGACGGCGACATCATGTTCGACGGCTCGTCGATCGAGGGGTTCGTGCGCATCGAGGAGTCCGACATGCTGCTGACGCCGGATCTCTCGACGTTCAAGGTGTTTCCAGGCGGGGATCCGCAGAACCGGGTGGGCCGCCTGATCTGCGACATCACGATGCCCGAGGGTGAGCCGTTCGACGGCGATCCCAGAGCCGCATTGCGCCGCCAGGTCGCCCGCGCGGCGAAGCTCGGCTACACGATGAACGCGGGGATGGAAGCGGAGTTCTTCCTGTTCCGGCCGGCGGCGGACGGCGGGCCTGCGACGACGACACATGACGTGGGTGGCTACTTCGACCTTGCGCCGATGGACCTCGGCGAGGAAGCGCGCCGTGCGATCGTCGATGTGCTCGAGCAGATGGGTTTCGAGGTCGAGGCCGCGCACCATGAGGTGGCGCATGGGCAGCACGAAATCGACTTCCGCTATGCCGACGCGATGACGACGGCGGACAACATCGCGACATTCCGCTTCGTGGTGAAGCATGTGGCCCAGCAATTCGGGCTCGTGGCGTCATTCATGCCGAAGCCGGTGTTCGGGCAGAACGGCAGCGGCATGCACACGCACCAGTCGCTCTTCCGCGACGGCCGCAACGCATTCTTCGATCCGAAAGGCGAGTTCGAGCTGTCCAAGATTGCACGCCAGTACATCGGCGGGCTGCTCAGGCACGCGCGAGGCATGTGCGCGATCACGAATCCGCTCGTCAACTCGTACAAGAGGCTCGTGCCGGGCTATGAAGCTCCCATCAACGTCGCATGGTCGATGCGCAATCGCTCGCCGCTCATCCGCGTTCCCGCGCGCCGCGGAACCGGGACTCGCGTGGAGCTGCGCAGCCCCGATCCGTCGGCCAACCCGTATCTTGCGCTGGCCGTGATGCTGGCCGCGGGGATCGACGGCGTGGTCACGAAGGCCACGTCGCGCGAGCCGGTGGAGACGAACATCTGGGAGATGTCGCATCGCGAAAAGCGGCGCCTTCGCATCGACGACCTGCCACACGACCTCAACGAGGCGTGCGACGAGCTGGAGAAGGACGAGGTGATCACGGCCGCGCTGGGCGGGCACATCAGTTCGCATTTTCTCGCGGCGAAACGGCAGGAGTGGCGAGAGTACATCACGCAGGTGTCGTCGTGGGAACTCGAACACTATCTCGCGAAATATTGAGGGACGCGATGACGCGTGCGGCCTGAGACGGTCAGCCTGATGAACGGAGCGTGAGGACTTTGGTTCGACCGCTCCTCGCGGCGCTGGCGCTGAGCACCGCGGCCTCGTCTACGATTGCAGGGCAGGTGGCTGCGGGCGCGCAGCAACCTCCCGCCTGTACCGCCGACACGCTCGACGCCACATTCCCGCGCGGCTGGCTGGGCACGACGGTGGGGCAGGTCACCGTCAAGACCCGCAACGTCGAGACCCCGTTCAAGATCGCGACGACCGCGGCGCGCTACGTCCACCGCGCGACGCAGTTGAACGTCGCGCTCAACGAATTGAGTTTCGCTCCGGGCGATCGCATGGATTCGCTCGCGGTGGAGGAGTCGATCCGCCGGCTGCGCGCGACGAGCCTCTACAGCGAGGTCATGCTCGAGGGAACGCAGTGCGGAGAAGGCGTGACCGACTTCACGCTGTGGACGCGCGACGCGTGGAGCCTTCGCGGCGGTCTGCGGTTCGCCGAGGCCGGAACGTCGCGTGCCTCGTTGTCCGAAGTGAACGTGCTCGGTACGGGCCGCGCGATCTCCGTATCGGGAGAAAACGTCAACGGCCGCAACGCGTTCAGTCTGTCGCTCGTCGATCCACACCTGATCGACACGCGGTTCAGGGCTGCCGCGCTCATGCGAACCTTCTCGGACGGTCGCGCCTGGGCCTGGAGTGTGCGGACCCGCGAGTTGTCCGATCGCGACGTGTGGCGCGTCGCGCTCACGAGCTCGCAGGAACGCAGGCTGAGCTACGACTCCGCGACGAGCACGCACATCGACATCACGAAGCGGGCGGACGCGTTCACCGTGAGCCGGCTCGTGATGCTGACACCGACGGCGGCGTACACGGTGGTCGGTGGTGTGGAGCACGAACTCGCCGATGAGACCGTGACCCAGCCGGGCGGATCGCTCGGCAAGGACGGCGTGCGGCGGAACTTCACCGTACCGCTGCTCGGGTTGTCGCGTCGCTCACGGCGCTTCGGGGCGATCGACTGGCTGGTGCCCGGACAGGCGCCGGCGGAGCTGCGCGAAGGTCTCGAGGGCGAGGTCGTATTCGGCGTGGGACACGAGCTCTACCAAAACACGCGCATTACCCACCTCGACGGGTGGACCGGGATCACGGAGCTGCTCGGACCCCACACGGTGTTCACCGGCGACGTGTGGTCGTCCGGTTATTGGTCGAGCGATTCCGTCTCGAACGGAACGTTGCGAGCCAGTCTGGCGTTGTTCCGGAAGGCGACGCGGGGACTCTGGATATTCCGCGGCGCATGGGAGCGAATCTACAATCCGGACCCCGATGTGTTCGCACTCTCCACCGTCGATCCCCTGTTGCGCCTGCTCGCACCTGCATCCCGTCTCGCCGAGCGCGCGCTGAGTCTGACGGCGGAGCGTTCGCTGCACGTGTATGCAAAGGAAGGGCGCTGGGTGATCGATGGCGCGCTGTGGGCGGCGCTCTCGGATCGCGAGCGCAGCTTCAACGGCATCTCCATGGATCCCTCGAACTATCGGGCCGTGATCGTCGGCATAGGCCTTCGCCAGATTCGCGACCAGCCCACGCAGGCGCCGATCAGGCTCGACATCGGCCGGGCCGTGTGGCGGTCGGGGCTGCCGAGCCGCTGGATCGTGTCGCTGTCGACGATACCCTGGATCAACGCTGGGCGATCGCGGGACGGGCTAAGAGAGGCGAGATGAACGGCGGGTAAAACGTCATTGGTCATTGGTTGTTGGTCATTGGCTGTATGCCAAGAACCAACGACCAATGACCGATGATCTTCTACCCGCCGTTGCCGTTCAGACCGGAAACAGCATCTCCCTGTAGCGCGGCAGCGGCCAGTAGCCGTCGCCGATGTTGATCTCGAGCTTGTCACTCGCGGCGCGCACCGCTTCCATCGCGGCCGCACCGTCCGCCGTCAGGAAGCGCGCCTGCTTTTCGGGGTCGTGATGCAGCGATTCGGCCTTGTCGATCGCCTTCACCAGCGCCGCCGCGCTCTTCTGCAGTCCGGTGACGATCACTCCGGCTTCGTTGGCGGCCTGAAGCTGCGGCGCCGGCTTTACGCCGGCCGACTTCGCCTGCGCCGCCGCCGATGCGAGCGAACCGAGGTACTCGTAGCCCGCGGGAAGCACCATCGTGTTCGCGATCTCCGCGAGCGTGTGCATCTCGATGAGCATGTCCTTGATGTAGCGCTCGAGCCGGATGTGGTAGCGCGAGTCGATTTCTTCCTTGGTCAGAATGGCGAGGTTCATGAACAGTTCGCGCGACGGCTTCGTGATGATCTGCGCGAGCGCCTCAGGCGTGCGTCGGAAATTCGGCAGGCCGCGTTTCTTCGCCTCCCGCACCCATTCCTCGGAGTAGTTGTTGCCCTCGAAGCGAACTGCGGTCGTCTGCTTGAACGCGTCGCGAATCACCTTGAGCACCGCGTCGTCGCGCGATTCGGTGGTCTTCAATTCCTTGCGGATCGCGTCCGTGAGTTCGCCGATCGCTTCCGCGACCGTCGCGTTGAGCAGCATCACCGGAAACGCGATCGACTGGCTCGAGCCCACGGCGCGGAACTCGAACTTCGCGCCCGTGAACGCGAACGGCGACGTGCGGTTGCGGTCGGTGTTGTCCTTCGCGACATCCGGCAGCTTCGCGACGCCGAGCTGGATCATCGCCTGTGCCGCGCCCTGCTTGCCCGTCTTGCCCGCCGCGATGTCGTCGATCACCCGCGTCAGCATGTCGCCCATGAAAACCGAAATGATCGCGGGCGGAGCCTCGTTGGCGCCAAGGCGATGTTCGTTGCCCGACGTCGCGATGCCCGCGCGGATCAACCCGGCGTGCTTGTGCACGGCCTTCAGCACGGCCGCGAGAATCAGGAGGAAGCGGATGTTCTGGTGCGGCGTCTTGCCCGGCTTAAGGAGGTTCACACCGTCGAGCTCGTTGTCGGACGTGATCGCCATCGACCAGTTGCAGTGCTTGCCCGATCCGTTGATGCCGGCGAACGGCTTCTCGGCGAGCAGCGCCTGCAGCCCGTGCCGAAGCGCGACCTTCCTCAGGATCGACATCACGAGCTGGTTGTGGTCCACCGCGATGTCGGTCTCCTCGAACACCGGCGCCATCTCGAACTGGCATGGCGCGACTTCGTTGTGCCGCGTCATGATCGGCACGCCGCACTTGTAGAGCTCGAACTCCACCTCGGCAATGCAGGCGAGCATACGCTCGGGAATTCCGCCGAAGTAGTGATCCTCGAGTTGCTGGCCGCGCGGCGGGGGAGCGCCGACGAGCGTGCGCCCGCCCATCACGAGATCGGGACGCATGGCGAAATGCGTGCGGTCGATCAGGAAATACTCCTGTTCGGCTCCGAGCGTGGTGAACACGCGCAGCGCTCCCTTGTCGCCGATGAGGTCGAGCAGCTCGATGGTCTTCTGTGAAAGGATGTCGCTCGAACGAAGCAGCGGCGTGAGCTCGTCGAGTGCCTCGCCGTGGTAGCCGATGAACGCCGACGGAATGCAGAGGGTCTTCGCGCCGGGCGATTCGAGGATGAACACCGGCGAGGCGGGGTTCCACGCGGTGTATCCGCGCGCTTCCCACGTGGCGCGGAGCCCTCCGGACGGAAAGCTCGAGGCGTCCGGTTCGCTCTGGATGAGCTGGTCGCCGGTGAACTGCTCGATCGGGAGCTTGTTCTCGTCGAACGCCAGGAAGCTGTCGTGCTTCTCGGCGGTCAGTCCCGTCTGCGGCTGGAACCAGTGGCAGAAGTGCGTGACGCCGCGTGACAGCGCCCACTCCTTGATGACCTGCGACACGGCGGGGGCAATGTCGAGGTCGAGTTTCTTGCCGAGCCGGATCGCCGCGACGAGCTTTGCGTAGATCTCCTTCGGCAGCTTGTCGCGCATCTGTCGCGCGCCAAGCGTGTTCATCCCGAAATACTGCGAGGTCGGGACGGGCGTGTCGTTCGATGCCGGGATGTCGGGTGGCGTGACCACACGCGTGGCGATCGCACGCATGGCTGCGGAGCGCGGAGAGAGCGAGGAAGACATGTTTTTTCGCGGTCGAGGGCGGAGGTCGAAGACGGGCGGCTGCTGCACTGTGCCATGCAAATCGTGCAGATTCTGCAAATCTATTGACTCAATTTGCAAAATTCAATACTGAAAATGCAAAATCGTTCCACTCCTGCTGTCATCGAGGCGAAGTCAAAGGGGCAGCGCTTGTCGCGCTGCCCCTTTGACTTCGCCGTTGCCGGCCGAGCTGGCTATTGCGGGGGTCGACCGCCCCGTCCGCCGCCGCCCTGGATCGGGCCGAACACCGTCTGCGGATGCTTCACCGTGTCCGGCAGCTTGGCCCACTGCTCCTTCGTCAGGATGATCTGGGCCTCTGCGATCGAGCGGGCACCGAGTTCCTGCGCGTCGGCGAAGATGCCGCGCAGCTGCACCTGCACCGCCGCCTGATCCGCGTTGTTGCCCATGCCGCGCATCTTCGCGGCGACCTTGAGGCCGAGCGTGTCGATCTGATGCACGAGCGAGTCGGCCAGCACGGTGAGCAGCGACTTCTGGTTTGCCGTCAGGTCGAGCTTGAGCGTATCCGCACGCGTGAGGATGGTCCGGAAGATGTTCGGGACGTAGCGCTGCACCATGCGCGTGTACTGCACCAATGTGTCCGTCGGTGCGGCGTTACCGCCGCGGGCCCGAGCCGCCGTTTGCGCGGCGAGCTGCGCCTGGCGCGCGTAGTCGGGGCCGATCGTGTACCGAGCCGTCAGCTGCACCTGGAACGGCCGCGTGATGATCAGCTGGTTCGAGCGCTGGTCACCGAACTTCTCGTTCACGGCGTAGGTGAAGTTGTTCGTCACCGGGTTGAAGCCCGTCACGTAGAGCAGCTGGCTGTTGGCACGCGCCGGCTGTCCCCACCCCTGAAGGTTGTTCTGGCCGTGCAGCAGGAGGTCCGCGCCGGCGATCGGATTGGTCAGCGCAAACGAAATCATCAGGTTGCGCTTGAGTCCCAAGCGGTCTGGGCGATAGTTGATCTGCATGCTGACGTTCGGCTGCCATGCCGTGGTGCACGAGTTGCGCCCGGCGATCTGGCCGAGCTGCGACTCCAGGCAGCTCCTGATGCGCGACGGCGCGGCCGACAGCAGACGGTTCAAGCCGTTTGCAAGTGCCGTGTCGCCGGTCGCCGCGGGATTGTAGATGAATGCCCGGTCGTTGGATGTTCCGTCGCCGTTGATGTCACCGCCGACGAGCGGAGTGTATGGACTGCCGGACGTATACTGGACCACGGCCGTCAACTCGACGGACGGGTGCACGGGCCATGTCGCGGTCAACTGAATGTTGTGGCGTCGTTCGTTGTCGCTCGTTCCCCACGGCGTGATGTTCGGGTTGCCAGCGGTCGTTGGCGAGCGGAACAGGCCGCCGGCGGAGCCGCCGGTGGCGGTGCTCTGGTCGCGAGAGCGCGAATAGGTGTACGAAAGCGACATGTTGATGCCCTGCGGCGTGAATCCGTTGATCGACGCCGTTACCTGCTTCGCCTCGGAGCCGAGGTTCGAGTTTACGCTGTACACGTCACCGTACGCACTCTGCACGCGCGAGTTGAGCGACTGCAGTGCGCCCGTGGCGGGCACGATCGCCAACGGCGTGACGTACACCGGGCGGTTGGATTCGTTGGACAGCATGAACTGCGGCGCCGTCGTGTTCAGGTTGAGGTCCGTGACGCCGTAGTAGTTGGTGCCGCGCGCATACGTCGCATCGACGTTCACGGTGTAGCGCTGGAGGATTCGACGCTGCACGCCGAGCGAACCGCGCCACGCGCGGGGCGCCTGGAAATCCGGGGCGAACGTCGTGACGTTCGGCTTGTTCGCCGACAGCACCGACGGGCCGGAGTTCACGCCACCGAGACACTGATTGGGGATCGCAGCCGGATCGTTGATCATCGCCGACCAGTTGGGAATCGGCGTCGCCGAACCGATGCAGACGAGCTGCGACTCGGAACCCGCGAGGCCGGTGGCGTCGAGCGCGTTCGTGAACAGGCCGGTGGGGGCCTTGCCACGAAACTCGCCGATGCCGCCGCGAATGACGGTGGTCGAGAGGCCCTGGAACATGTTCGGTCCGCCGCCGCCACCGGCGCCACCACGACCACCACCGCCGCCACGACCACCACCGCCGCCGCCGAATCCGCCGCCGAATCCGCCGCCCTGCTGGCCATTGTTGCGGTTGGTGGTGTCGCCGGGCGCGCGCACCGGCACCGGCGGCAAGCCCTCCGTCCACGTGAATCCGATCCGCGGGCTGAGGTGCGTTTCCGACGGGAAGTTGCTGGTGCTTCGACCAAACAGCGTCTCGATATCCGGGTTGTACGCGGGCCGTCCGTCGAAACGCGTCCCTTCCGCGCGCAGGCCGTACACCATCTGGAACGCACGGGACACGCGCCATGCGTCGCCGAGATAGACCGCCGCGTTCTCCGTGTCACCGATGTGGACCCTCGGCGTCAGCGTCCGCGTGAACTGGCTCGGCAGGTTGTTATCGAAATCCGAAAGCGAGTTGTAGCTCCACGATCCGAGCTGGTTCGTGGTCTGGTTGTTGTCGAAGGTCGTGATGTTGCCGAAGAATCCGAGCTTGAAGCGGTGCGCGCTTCCGGCCTTGAAGTAGCTGGCTTCGTCCGTCAACTCGAACTGCTTCGTCTCGGTGGACGTCGGCATTCCGGCGTTGCCGCCGAATACGAAGTTGCTGATGCCGGTCAGGCTGCCCGGCAGGGCTGAGGTGACGCGAACCGAGCCCTGCGGCATGGTCAGGAACGGCTGCGCGTTGTTCTTCGAGTCGTTGAAGTAGAGGCGGGCTTCGTTGATGATGCCGATATCGAACTGCGAGCTGAGCGACGTCATAAGTCCGCCGCCGAGCGACCTCGTGTCGCCGCCGTGCGCCGGCACCGAGAGCGTGCTCAGTCGCGTCGCGTCGAGCGACGTCCAGTTCCAGTCGCCGCGCACGGTCAGCGTGTGACGATCGCCGAGCGCGAAGTCCATACGCGTCAGCGTGGTCGAGCGGTCCGTGAGGGCGTCGTTCGGGACGATGAGCGACGAGGTCGGAATTCCGTAATGACTCAGGCTGCCGAGGAAATGCGCCACCGAGTCCGGCGCGGCGTTCGAACGCTCGAGCAACAGGTTGTTGGCGTTGAGCAGTGTGTTGATGTCGCTCGTCCGCGCGCTCCCGTTGGCGGAGACGAACCAGAACGACTGGTCCTGCACGAACGGGCCGCCGACTCCGAAGCTGAGCTGGTTGGATGTGAACCGTGCGGTCGCCTGCGACGACGTATCCGGAAACTCGAAATCCGGCTGGTTCATGACGTAACCGGCCGAGCCCTGGATGACGTTCGTGCCGCTGCGCGTCGTGCTCGCCACTTGGCCGCCGGTGAATTGCCCGCGGGCGACATCGTAGGTGTTGGTGATGACGCGGGTATTGCGTACCGCTTCCGACGGTACGCTCCCCGAGCCGAACGACAAGCCGTCGAGGGTGATCTGGTTCTGGTCCGCGCGCTGCCCGGCGATCACGAACGAATTCGCCGTGGAGTCCGATCCGCCGAGCAGGATCACGCCGGGCGCCAGCGAGGCGACGAGCGCGGGATCCGACGCGTCGACCGGCAGGCGATAGAGTTGCTCGCCACTGAGCACCTTCTCGGTACTGCCCGCCGTCGGCCGCTCGTTTCCGTTGGGGTTCGGCGCCGCGCGAACAACGATCTGGCCGAGCCGCTGGCTCGTCGGGCTCATCTTGGCGTCGGCCTCGAGGCGGTCCTCGTCGGCCTGACGGTTCAGGTTGAGAACGAACGGCGCCATCCCGATCGCCTTGAACGTCACGCGGTAAGCCCCGCCGCCGTCCGGATAGAGCAGCGTGTACTGCCCCTTCTCGTTCGTTGTACGGAATCGTGTGACCTGCGTCTCGATGGACATCACCTCGACACGCGCTCCAGCGATGGGCTCGCCGTTCGGACCGGTGACTTTACCGGTGATGATGTCGGTGGTCGATCCAACTTGAGCGCGGACAAGGGCCGGCACGCCGAGCGCCACTATGCAAAGGGCGACGGCAAGAAGTAGTCGTTTCATGTCGTATAAGACGCATGAGACAACATCCGCGTTCATTCGCGCTCAACTCCGTGCTACCCTACCACCAGCCCAGGAGTTTCCACCATCCGAGACCGGTTACCGTCCAGATCGTGATCGTCGCGAACGACACGATCAGCCCCAGCCGCCACCAGTCACGCTGGGAAATGTAGTTGGCGCCAAAATAGATGGGCGCCGTCGTGGTGCCGTAGTGGGTGAGCGATGCGCTCAGGTTCGAGAAATAGGCAAGAAAAAGCACGGCCATCAGAGGGGGCGCCCCGGCCGCGACCACGACGAGCAGGAAGGGTGTGAACATGGCGGTTGCGTGCGCCGTGATGCTCGCGAACCCGTAATGCGCGTAGAAGTAGATCAGCAGCAGGACGGCGAGCGCGCCGCCCCAAGCCCACCCCACGGTCATCGCCGCCGAAACCTGCGCGAACCGCTGCGTCACGCCGCTCTGGCTCAGCGCCTCGGCCATGCCGAGCAGGCCGCCGTACCATATGAAGACGTCCCACGCGGGCCGCTCGCCCGTGATCTCGTCCCACGAGAGCACGCCGCTCAGGAAGAGCACGCTGATGCCGAGCAGCGCCACCACCGCGTAGTTGATGTGGTGCAGAGCCGTCGTCATCCAAAGTCCCGCGACGAGAGCGAAGACCCACAGCATGATCTTCTCTTCGCGGCGCATCGGGCCGATGCGCGCGAGCTCCTCCTGCGCGAGCCGCGCCGCGTCCGGCGTGTGCGTGATGCCGGGCGGATAGATCTTGAAGAGCAGCCACGGAATGAACGCGAACGAGACCAGCGCCGGCACCGAGGCGCCGAGCAGCCACTTCGAATACGTCAGATCGACGGCGACGGTGTCCTTCGCGAACTTCGCGATCAGCACGTTCGACGCCTGGCCCGTGAGGAACGTGGCGCACGCGACGACGTCGCATTGGTAGATCGTGAACAGGAGGTACGCGCCCAGGCGCCTCGCCGTCGGCCCGGGCTGCGAGTCGTACGCCTCGGCCAGGCTTCGCGCGACGGGAAACACGACGCCGCCGGCGCGCGCGCTGTTGGACGGCAGGAACGCGGCAAGGAGCGTGTCCGTCGACACCAGCGCGTACGCGAGCCCGAGCGAGCTGCGCCCGAGCGCGCGAATGAACAGGAACGCGATGCGCCGTCCGAGGCCCGTCTTGAGCACCCCGCGCGCCAGAAAGAAGGCGCAGAGCACGAGCCACACGATCGGGTCGGAGTAGCCGCTCAGCGCCTTGGCCGTCGGCAGCGTGTTGGTGAGCGCGATCGTCGAGACGCCGAGGAAGACGATCGCGCCCGCCGGCACGGGCCGCACGATGGAGCCGACGATGGTCGCGGTGAAGATCGCGAGGAGGCGCCATGACTCGGCGGAGATCCCCGCCGGCGCCGGAAACCAGAGCACGACGAGCGCGGATCCGACGACCGCGAGCCAGCGAGTGAGAATGGACATGCGCGCCGAATATACGGCGTTCACCCGAATGCGGAATGCGGGATGCGGAAATTCGACCCGATGCGGGGTGCGGAAGGGGAATTCGGGATGCGGAAGTATTCGGAATGCGCAATTCGACTTGAGTACGACTCGCGCGAGGACTAGTTTCCTCTCTGAGATGAGAGCGGCGCCGTAGCCAAGTGGTAAGGCAGGAGACTGCAAATCTCCCATTCGTCGGTTCGATTCCGACCGGCGCCTCGTGAAGAAAAGTGTTGCATGATGGTGGCAAGTGGTGGTACCGTATTGCCGTCGGCTTGGAGACGCGTCCGGGCGCACCGGGACGACGGAAGTACAGAAGGCCGGAAACTCGAGAGAGTTTCCGGCCTTCTGCGTCGATCGACCCTTCAGCGTGAATCCGTACTTCGCGCCGCTATGACTCGCGCAAGGTCCACTGCGTCGTCCACGCCTCGAGCCCTTCCTCGCTCATCGGCCGCGCGATGAAATAGCCCTGCACCACGTCGCATCCGAGCCGGCCGAGCAGATCCCAGTCGGGACGATCCTGAACTCCCTCGGCGACGGAGACCATCTTGAGGCTCCGCGCGAGCGCGAGACTCGCCTCGACGACCGAGCGCTGCGTGGTGGACTGCGAGCATCCGTTCACGAACTGCCGGTCGATCTTGAGTTCGTTGAACGGCAGCCTCTGAAGCTTCGAGAGACCCGACTGACCCGTGCCGAAGTCGTCGATGGAAAGCGTGAATCCCTTGAGCCGGAGCCGCGTTGCGACGTCGATCAACCGCACGGCGTCCCGCGCCACGTGGGTCTCCGTGAGCTCGAGTGTGATGCAGTCGGGCTCGACGCGATGTTCGAGACACATCGCGTTCACCCGCTCGGGAAGATCCAGCCGGTCGAAGGCGCGCGCCGAGAGGTTGATTGCCACGCGGAGTTCACGCCCCGCCTTGCGCCACCGGCCCACGCACGCGATCGACTCGCGCAGCGAAAACTCGGTGAGGGACGCGCTGAGATCCTCGGAGCCCTCCATCAAGGGAACGAACGACCCCGGGTGGAAGAGTCCCAGCGCCGGATGCTTCCACCGAACGAGCGACTCGACGCCGGCGAATCTTCCGGTGCGCAGCGAGATCTTCGGCTGGTAGACGAGCTGGAGTTCGTCATGGATGAACGCGTTCATCAGGTCGCTTTCGGGCGCCATCCCGGCGTCGGCGGGACGATGCGTCGCGACCTCACGCATCTTGCTGAAGAGCGCCTCGAGCTTCTCGCGCGTCAGCGGCTTCGCGACGGTCCCGAGGATGCGCAGCCCCTGCAACTCCGCCAGCAGTCCGGCGGTCTCGACCACGCGCTCTTCCTCGCCGCTCATGATCGCGATTGCCGACTCGAGCCCGAGCGCTGCGAACGCGCGAATCGTCTCGATGCCGTCGCGTTCCGGCATGCGCAGGTCGCAGAGAATGAGGTCGAACCAGGCTCCCGGCCGCGTCACGGCCGCGAACGCCTGCCCGCCATCTGCGGCCTCGGTCACCTGGACGACGCCGGCGTTCGCCAGCACCGTGCGAACCCAGTTTCGCACATGGCTCTGATCGTCGATGACCAGGACCTTCAGCGACCCCGCATCGAAATCCGCCGCCGCCTCGTTCAGGATCGGTCCGTCAGCCATGCGGAGATTCCCTCGTAGTGACAAATCCACTCATTCCGGAAGTAACAATACTGGGGTGCTCCCGCGAATGTCGAGGCGCCGCCCCGCCATTGAGACACAGGTGGCGCGCCATCGCGGAACACGATACATAAGAGGCCACGCGAGGAGACTAAGCGATGCCGCCATGCCTGCGTAATGCCTCTGTGCTTGCCGCGCTGCTAGGCGCGGGACTGCTGCCGCCGTGGTCCGGCGCGTTCGCGCAGCAGCGGACGATTCGGATCATGGGCGACGATGGCCAGCCGGTCGCCTTCGCGAACGTCACCCTCGCCGGCGAACGGCCGAAGATCACGAATGAGAAGGGAGAGGTGGAAATCGGCTCGGCGTCACGGGCCACGCTGACCGCCGACGTGCGCCGCCTTGGTTACGAACCGTGGTACGGCAAGCTCGCGATGGGCGACACGGTGATGAGCGCACAGGTCACGCTGCATCGCATCTCGCGCCGAATGTTCACCGTGACGATCACCGACAGCTCGTACAGTGCGAACGGCGTCCCGGCCTACCTGCGCGGGTTCTACGAACGAATGCTCGCGCGCCAGCGGGGCATCGGCAGCGGCATCTACCTCACGCCGGAAGAGGTCGACAAGCGCAATTCCAATATGGTGAGCGCGCTGCTGCAGGGAGTCAACGGCGTCTTGCTGCAGCGTACGTCCACCGGCAAGACCATCGCGATGAGTTCCGGCGGCACATGCCAGATGACGGTGCTGATCGACGGTCGTCGCGCCTGTCCCGACAACGGATGCGACGCCGGACCCCCTCCATCCCTGGCCGCGCCGGGTGGTGCGTCGCGCCGCGGGCGAAGTGTGGTTACGCCGCCTCGCGACGAGCAATTCGTCCTGCTCGACAACCTCCTCAGTGTGAACGCGGTCGCCGCGGTCGAGGTGTATCCTCGTGGCGCATCGATCCCGCCGTCACTGCCGACCCCGGATGCTTCGTGCGGACTCATCGCGTTCTGGACCGGCGGCAGGAAGGCGCCCTAAGCTACCCCCCGACAACCCCGCCGCGGCGCGGCCGCTCAGTCGTGCACGATCGGGAGCGCCTCTCGACTCCACTCATCGTAGCCGCCGCGGAGATCGATGACGTCGGGCACGCCGTGACTGAGCAGGATGCTCGACGCGATCGCCGAGCGGGTGCCGCCCTGACACTGCACGATTACCGGCCGGCCGCGCGGAATTTCGGCCAGACGCTGCGTGAGATGACCCACCGGAATGTGCAGCGCGCCGGGCAGGTGGCCGTGCGCCCATTCCGACGCGCTCCGCACGTCGACGACGGTCACCTCGCCGCTCATCACGCGCGCGGCGATCGCCGCCGGTGATGTCTGCGCGACCCGCTCGACCGCGCCGCCGGTGTCCGACCAGGCAGCGAGCGCCTCGGCAGGAAACCATCCGGCCACGCGATCGAGCCCAATTTTCGCCATCTCGCCAGCACCGCGCTCCGCCAGCACCGAGCGCAGGCGGCGCGCCTCGAGACGCTCCGGCTGCGGCCACTCGCGGAGGAGCGGCGGGCCGTCGCGATTGATGCGCTTCATCTCCGCGAAGTACGCGGGCGGCTCAGGCTGTCCGGCGAGCACCTCGCGCACGAACGCATCCTCGTCGAGCGTCGTCAGGCCCCAATTGGCGACGCGCTCGTATCCGATGGTGGACTGCGGCAGCGCACCGAGTGCCTTGCCGCACGCAGAGCCGGCGCCGTGACCGGGCCAGAGTTGGACGAAGTCGGGGAGGTCGCGGACGCGCGTCAGCGAGTGGAAGAGTGTGTGCGCGGATGCTTCCATGGTGTTGGCGACCTTCGCCGCGCGCTCGAGCAGGTCGGGGCGGCCGACGTCGCCGACGAACACGCAGTCTCCCGACAGGAGGCCGACCGGACGGTCGGAGGTTGCGAGATCCGTCACGAGGAATGCGAGATGTTCCGGCGTGTGGCCGGGCGTGTGCAGCACGTCGAAGCGAACGCGGCCCGCGTGGAACGCGTCGCCGTCGTGGAGGAGCGTGGCGCCGTCGCTCGCGGCGAATCCGTACTGCCAGTCGCGCCCGCCTTCCGCGGAGAGGAGCAGCGTCGCGCTGGTGCGCCTGGCGAGCTCGCGGCTTCCCGATACGAAATCGGCGTGGATGTGCGTTTCGGTCACGTGCGTGATGCGGAGCCGCTCCGCCGCCGCCGCGGACAGATACTGCGTGATGTCACGGTTCGCGTCGATGACGACGGCTTCGCCGCTCCCGTCGCAGCCGATCAGGTAGCTCGCCTGCGCGAGGCCTTCGTCGTAGAAACGCCTGAGGAACATCGGTCGATCTCTCCTGGGCGATTACAGCTTTGCGTGGTTTTGCAGGAGCATTAGCACCGCGATCACGAGCAGCAGCGCGGCGAAGCCTTTTTTCAGCGTACGCTGTGGCACGAACCGGGCGAGCGACGTGCCGGCGAGGATTCCCGCGATCGCAACCGCACTGAAGGTACACACGAACAACCACGGAATCGCGCGAACGTCGCGCTGTCCGGCGTATCCCGCTACGCAGTTCATCGCGATGACCAGCAACGACGTGCCCACCGCCTCGCGCATCGGCACCTGTCCGAACACGACGAGCGCGGGAACGATGAGGAACCCGCCGCCGATGCCGATCACGCCCGTGAGCGCTCCGACCGAAAGCGCGACGAGATACAGCGCGCGAGACGGCACGTTCGGGACGCGGACATCCGCCGAGTCGCGCCCCGCGGAGCGCAGCATCATCACGGCGGCCGCAGCCATGACGACGCCGAGAATCAGGAGCTGCGCGCGTCCATCGAGCAGCCCGGACGCGCGTGCGCCGCCGAACGCGCCCGCCATGGCGATCAAACCGAAAAGGAGCGCGCTCGAGAGCCGCACGTTTCCGGCGCGCCAATGCCCGATTGCGCCCACGAGACTCGTGGCGCCCACGACGGGAAAGCTCATCGCGATCGCGAGCTTGGGATCGAAGCCGAGCACGTACACGAAGACGGGCACGGTGAGAATCGATCCGCCGCCGCCGAACAGGCCCAGCGTGAGTCCGATGACGAGTGCGAGGGCCAGTCCGACCATGATCATGTCAGAGGTCCAGCAGGGGATACCATCGGCGCGGCGCCTTCCGTTCGACGATGAGTTCGGCGGCGGCCGCGATGCGAAGCAGCATGCGCTCACCCCACGGCCGGCCGATCGCCTGCAGTCCGATGGGGAGTCCGCCCGAGTCGTAGCCGGCAGGGAAGCTGATTGCCGGATGTCCGGTGAAGTTCGACGGAAAGGCGAACCGCATGATCTCGGTGGTGGTCGAGAGATCCGACTCGCCATACGGTTGCGCGGCGGGGTTGATGCGCGGCGCCACGACTCCCGTGGCCGGCGTGACGATCGCGTCCACGTTCGCGAGCGCGCGCTGAAATGCCGCGATGGCCCGGGTGCGAATGCGCTGCGCCCTCACGTACTCCGCCGCCGACGAGCCGCGCGCGCTCGCCAGGTTGGCGCGCGCGTCGAGACCGAAGTCGTGCCGGTGATCGCGGTCGTAGGGCATCATCGCGGCCACCATCTCGCTCGTGATGGTCACGATGTGCGCGACGCGCATCATATCGAGCTCGGGGATCTCCACCTCGCGCAGTGCGGCGCCGCGTTCGACCAGCGCACGCAGGAGCGACTCGCAGCGCTGCACGATGTCCGGCGTTGCGTGGCGGAACCAGGGCCAATAGACGCCGAGCGTCACGCCGCGAAGGTCGGACGGCGGAGCGTCGTCGATCTCGACCGTGGGATGCGCGAGACTGAGGTCGTCGAGAGGATCGGGGCCGGCGATCAGCTGGTACGTTCGGGCGCAGTCCCGCACCGACGCGGCCATCGGGCCGATGTGCGCAAGGCTCCAGCAGAGCGGAAACGCGCCGTGTTCGCTGACGCGGCCGAACGTGGCCTTGAGCCCGACGATCCCGCACATCGCCGCCGGCATGCGAATCGACCCGCCGCCGTCCGCGCCGATCGCCACCGGCGCCAGACCGGACGCGACCACCGTGGCGGGGCCGCTCGACGATCCGCCCGTGTGGAACCGGTCGTCGTACGGATTGCGCGTCGTGCCGTGATGGGGATTGAGGCCGGTGACGTTGATGCCAAGCTCGTGCATGTTCGCCTTCCCGACGAGCAGCGCTCCGGCGGCGCGCAGGCGCGCGACGACGGTCGCATCGTGCCCGGCGCGCGAGGATCCGATGAAGCTGGTGCCCGCGGTCGTCGGATAACCGGCCTGGTCGAGTTCGTCCTTGATGGCGACGGGTACACCATCGAACGGGCCGAGCGGCGCCCCGGCACGCCAGCGGGCACCCGATGCCTTCGCTTGAGCCATCACATCGTCATGATCGACGGCGATGAACGCCTTCAGCGACGGCGCGTCGCGCTCGCTCTGGTCGCGTTGCGCGAGGAACCGTTCGGCGACCAGCTCTGGTGTGGCGCGCCCCTCGCGATACGACCGCGTGAAGTCATCGACGCCCGGAAACCGGAATCCGGGCGGTTCGCCGGGCGGGGCGGAGCGTGCGAGCGGCGGAGTCGCACGCTCGTCGGCGGCGAGCATTGGCAAGAAGGTCGGCGCTTCGTCGACGTCGTCGGTGCCGATGCGGGAGAGCCCGGCGTCGTTCTTCAGCCGGTGCACAAGCATCGGGCCGACGAGCGGATTTTCGAGGGCCGACACGAACAGGCGCAGTGCACCCGTGCCGAGGCGCGGAAGCTTGAGCGAGCGGAGGTCGTATGTCATTTCGGGCTGCCCGTGAATTTTGCGATGCGACCGCGCGGGCCAGCCACCCAGCCCGTGCCGGGCCCGGCGAAGCCCACGCCCCACGAGGTGAGCGTGTCGCCGAAGATCCACGTGGCGCCGAAGTCGCGCGTGAACGCCGTGCCGTGGGCACCCACCGCGACAAAAGCAGGCGGCGAGCTGGCCGGGATCAGCGTGAGTCCCTGCGTGACGCCGTCCGGTCGCTGGGAGCCCGCGCTGGTCCACGTCACGCCGCCGTCGTTCGTGCGAAGCGCGTAATCCGTCGGGCCGCGCGCGATTGCGTAATCACCGCCGACCGCGAGGCCGTGTTTCGCATCGGAAAACGCGATGCCGAACAGGCCCGCGCTCGCGCCACCCGGAACACCGCTGGACGACACGCTCCACGTCCGTCCGCGATCGGTGGAGCGAAAGACACGCGCCTCGGCCCCGCCGCCCGTCGCAATCCACGCGTTGGATGAACCTTGCACCGTCAGCTGCGTGTTGCTCGCGGCGAACGCGGCCTCACGTTGCAGCACTGGCGGAATGTTCACGGTGGGGGTTCGTTGCCAGCTCGAGCCGCCGTCATCGGTCGTGAGGATCACGAGCCGACCGCCGACCGGATCGCTGAACGTGAATCCATGCCGGGCATCCCAGAACGCGATCCCATCCAGAAAAATTCCCTTGGTCGTGTCACTCCACGCGAGCGACCACTGCTTTCCGCCGTCGACCGTGCGATAGATGTGCGCCTGTCCCAGCTCGGCGGGCCCGGCGCTGGCGATCACGGCCGTGTTCGCGTCGAAGGCCTTGATGCCGCGAAAATCGAGGCGCGCCGCGCCGGACACCGTGTAGGCCGTCCACGTGACGCCGCCGTCGACGGTGCGGAACACGCGGCCGGCGCTGCAGCCGGCCCATGCGATGAGCGCGCTGACGGCGGAGACGCTGCGGCAGCTCGACGTGGAGGGAACGGACTGGCGCTGCCATCGCGCAGGACCGCCCGCGTACGGGTCGGCGAGCGGACCACCGGAGCCGGATGCCGATCGGCTCATGCCGGAACATGCGGCGACGGCGAGAAGCGCTATCAGCGTCACGCACCGCATCGGAACGGTCATGCGGTGTATCCTCCATCCGCCATGTGGATCCCGCCGGTGCAGAATCGCCCGGCATCGCTGCACAAGAATAGCGCGAGCCCCGCGATGTCGTCGGGCTCGCCCAGGGTCGGGATGGCCTGGCGGTTCATCATATGCGCGAGAATTCGTTCGTTCTGCCAGAGCGTGCTGCTGAAATCCGTCCTGATGAGACCGGGACAGATCGCGTTCGCGCGAATCTTGTCCTTGCCCCATTCCTTCGCCAGGACCTGCGTCAGCGAGACGAGGGCGGCTTTGCTCACGCTGTAGATGCCAAGTCCGGCATCGGGTGTGATGGCGCCGATGCTCGCGATGTTCAGCACCACTCCACCGCCGCGCGAGATGAAATGCGGGCGCGCCGCCTTGGCGAGATCGAACGGGGCGCGAACGTTCACGGCGATGATCTTGTCGAATGCGTCGGTTTCGGTGTTCTCGACCGGCCCGAAGACGGGATTCACGGCCGCGTTGTTCACGAGGATGCCGATGTCGCCGAACGCGGAGACGGTTGCGTCCACGAGCCGTTTCGCTTCGCCGGGCTTCCCGACGTTCGCCGCGATGCCCTCGGCGTTCGCGCCGGCGGCCTGCAGTTCCTTCACCGTGGATTCGACCGCTTCCGGTTTGCGGCTCGCGACCATGACGCGTGCGCCCGCCTCGGCGAACGCGAGCGCGATGGCCTTGCCGATTCCACGCGTCCCGCCGGTCACGAGCGCCACGTTGCCATCGAGTGAAAAGCGATTCGCCGTCATGCGCACTCCGAAGCTGGAGACTGCCGCGTTACATTTGGCTTTATGATGATGCCTGCGCACTCCGTTCGCACCCTCACGGCCGCCGCCGCCGTCGTCCTGATCCTGGCGTGCCGGGCAAAACCGCCCGAGCACGGCACGCTCATCGACGATCCACTGCCCGCGCCGGCGCTTCACCTCGCCGACGCGCAGGGCCGCGCGTTCGATCTCGCCGCGCAGCACGGACAGCTCACGTTCGTCTATTTCGGCTACACGCATTGCCCCGACGCGTGCCCGACGACGCTGGGCGACTGGGCCCGTGCGAGGGGGCTACTCGGATCGAAGGGCGCCGCGGTGCACTTCGTCTTCGTGAGTGTCGATCCCGAACGCGACACGCCGCAGGTCGCGCAGCGCTACGCCCGGCAGTTCGACTCGACGTTCACGGGCCTCGTCGCGTCGGCGGCGCAGCTCGACAGCATCAAGACCGCGTGGGGTTTCGCGGTCGAGCGCGAGGAGATGCCGGGAATGAAGATGGGCGAGTACGGCGTGTCGCATCCGGCGGGCGTGTATTTCGTGGACGGCGACGGCAGGATGAAGTTCGTTTTCGCGCCCGGGTCGAAGCCGGATGAGATCGCGTCGGATCTGAAGCGGCTGATGTGATGCAGCCGCGCGCCATGTCGCGCCTATGCATCCTCGCGGCGGTCGTGTGTCTCGGCGGCACGCCGCCGGCGCTCCTCTCGCAACCGAACGCGCACCCGGTTCCGCCGCCGGCGGCGGCGGTTCCCTGTCCGCAAGCCGATACGGCCTGCGTGCCGCCTCCGGTCGCGCGAGAGTTTCGCGGCGTATGGGTCGCGAGCGTGCGCAACCTCGACTGGCCGTCGCGACCGGGCCTGCCGCCCTCGCTCGCGAAGGCCGAGCTCATCGCGCTGATGGATCGCGCGGCGGCGCTCGGGCTCAATGCGGTGCTCCTGCAGGTGCGGCCGGCGGGCGACGCACTCTACGCATCGAAGATCGAACCATGGTCGGAGTATCTGACGGGCAGGCAAGGGGTGCCGCCGGCGCCGCTTTGGGATCCGCTGCAGTTTGCGGTGGCGCAGGCGCACGCGCGCGGGCTCGAGCTGCACGCGTGGTTCAATCCGTACCGCGCGAAGGAACCGTCGGCAAAAGGGCCGCTCGCGTCGACGCACATCGCGCGGCGTCATCCCGAACTCGTGAAGAAGTACGGCACGCAGCTCTGGATGGATCCGGGCGAGCCGGCGGTGCGCGCGCAGACGCTGCGCGTGGTGCTCGACGTGGTAAAGCGCTACGACATCGATGGCGTGCATCTCGACGACTACTTCTATCCGTATCCCGAGCGCCGTCCGAACGGTTCCACGGATTTTCCCGACGACCGGAGCTGGAAGGCATACAAGAGGCATGGCGGCAAGCTCGCGCGCGACGACTGGCGACGGGCCAACGTCGACGGACTGATCGAGACGCTGCACAAGGAGATCGCGAAGGAGAAACCGTGGGTAAAGTTCGGAATCTCGCCGTTCCAGCTCTGGCGACCGGGATATCCGGAGTCGGTCACCACCGGACTCGACGCGTACGCCACGCTCTATGCGGATTCGCGAAAGTGGTTCACGAACGGATGGGTGGACTATCTCTCGCCGCAGCTCTACCGGCGCGTGGACGAGGAGCGCAGCTACGGCCTGTTGATGCGGTGGTGGGCGGCGCAGAACGCGCGGCAGCGCCACCTGTGGCCGGGGCTCTACACGTCGGGCGTGCGAACGGGCGCGGCCACCGAGTGGCGCAGCGGGGAGATCGTCGCACAGGTGCTCGCCACACGCGACCAGCCCGCGGCCGATGGCGAGGTGTACTTCTCGATGGAATCGTTCCTCTCCGATCGCGACAGCGTGGGAACGGTGCTCCGGCGCACGGTGTACGCCCAGCCGGCGCTGGTGCCCGAGTCGTCCTGGATGATGGCCGGCACTCCCGCGGACCCGGTGACCGGACTCAAGCGGGGCGCGGAAGCCGACACGCTGCTCATCGCGCCCGGGTCGGCCGCGGCGGTGCGCTGGTGGATGATTCAGCTTCGCACGGCTGGCTCGTGGGAGACGCACGTGATCGACGGCGCCATGCACGTGTTCTGCATTCCACCGTCCGGTGGCACTGCGTTGCGTCCCGACCTGATCACGGTGACCGCGGTGGACCGCGTGGGGAAGGCGAGCGGCGCGTCGGCATTGCGCCTGCCCTGACCGGCGCCTTTCTTCTTCCGTCGTGAAACGCCTCTCGCGCAATCTCACCGCGCAAGTGCTGTTCGCCGTCGCCTGCGGCGTCGCGCTCGGCGTGCTCGATCCGGCGCTCGCGAAGCAGATGCGCCCGCTCGGCGACACTTTCGTGAAGCTCGTGAAGATGGTGATCGGGCCGATCATCTTCCTCACGATCGTGCTGGGCATCGCGCGCATCGCCGACGTGAAGAAGATCGGCCGCGTGGGCGGGAAGGCCCTCCTCTACTTCGAGATCGTGTCGACGGTCGCGCTCGCGATCGGGCTCACCGTGGTGAACGTCACGAAGCCCGGCGCGGGGCTTGACGTAAGCGCGATGCCCAAGGGCGACGTGTCCGCGTACGCGGCGCAGGGGCAGGGAATGAAGTTCGTCGATTTCGTGACGCACATCGTGCCGTCGAGCGCCGTGGACGCGTTCGCGCAGGGCGACATCCTGCAGATCGTGTTCTTCGCCGTCCTCTTCGGGTTCGCGATGGTGATGCTCCGCGGGAGCGCCGCGCCGCTCACCGGCGTGCTCGAGACGACGCTCGACGTCTTCTTCCGGATCGTGGCGCTCATTATGAAGGTCGCGCCGCTCGGCGCGTTCGGCGCGATGGCGTTCACGGTCGGGAACTTCGGGCTGCAGACGCTGTTGCCGCTCGGGCGGCTGATGCTCGACGTCTACCTCACGATGTTCCTGTTCGTCTTCGTGGTGCTGAACCTGATCATGCGGTGGTACGGGTTCAGCCTGTGGGCGTACCTAAAATATATTCGCGAAGAGATACTAATTGTCCTCGGGACGAGCTCGTCCGAAGCCGCGCTGCCAAGCATGATGGCCAAGCTCGAGCGGTACGGCTGCGCGCGGCCCGTGGTGGGGCTCGTGGTGCCTACGGGATACTCGTTCAACCTCGACGGTACGAGCATCTATCTCTCGATGGCGACGGTCTTCATCGCGCAGGTGTACGGCGTGCCGCTCACGCTCGTGCAGCAGATCGGGATCCTCGCGGTTCTCATGATCACGTCGAAGGGCGCCGCCGGCGTCACCGGCTCCGGCTTCATCGTACTTGCGAGCACCCTCGCCGCGATGAAGGTGGTGCCGATCGAGGGGATCGCGCTGCTCCTTGGCGTCGACCGCTTCATGAGCGAGGCGCGCGCGATCACGAACCTCATCGGCAACGGCGTTGCGACGCTCGTGATCTCGCGCAGCGAAAACGAGTTCGACGAAAACATGCGCGCCTCGGCGACCACCGAACTCGCCGAGGCGCGCATGAACCTGAACCGCTGACGCTATTTCTTGATCTTGCGCAGCAGTTCCTCGAATCCGCCGCCGCCGCCGCCCGTTCCGCTCGCGCGCTCGACGTGCAGCACCTGCTTCTGCGTCTGCCCGTTGATCGTGATTGACACGAGGTAGTCGCCCGTCCCGACTACCGGCGGCGGACCGCCGCGGCCGCCGCCACCGCCGAAGATCAGCGCGAGCGCCGAACCGCGTCCGCCGCCGCCGAGCGCGGCGAACATCGCCTGCGGGTCGAGCGGCGCTTCAGCGCCGGGCGCGCCGCCCGGCGCGGCACCTGCCGGAACCGCGCCCGCCGGAACGCCTGCGCCGCGTCCGCCGCCAGCGCCGCGGGCGCCGGGTGCCGGCGTCATGTTCTCGCCGGGTCGCTCGTTGAATCCGCCGCGGCCGCCGCCACCACCGCCGCCGAATCCGCCCGGGAACAATCCCTGGAGTCCCTCACCGCTCGCCATCACCGCGCGAATGCGGTCGACCGTCGACTTCGGGAGCGTGCCTTCCTTCTCGACCGTGTCGAGCAGCGTCGCGAGCTTGCGCGCGTTCGTGATCGAATCGCGCTTGCCGGCTGGCGAGAGCGCGATGGACGGCGCCGCCTTGCCGCGATAGTTCCAGACCACGCGCTGGATGCCGGCGCGGCCGGGGCCGTTGAGCGTGGCAAGCGTGTCGCCGCGCGCGTCCTGCACGATCACCTTCACCTGACCCGTCACCGGCTGCGTTACGCGGTAGACGATTTCCGCGCCATACCTCGGGCTCTGCACCTCGAACAGCTTCTGGCCCACCGACTGCCCGTCGAACGCGTGCTCACCCCACTGGAATGCGGGTTTCGGCGTGAAGAGATGCACCGCCTTGTCGGCCATCTGTGCGTTCCACTGCTGCAGCGGCGCGATGTCCGCGATCCAGAAGCCCCTGCCGTGCGTGGCGGCGATGAGCTCGCCATCGCGCGGATGAATCTGCAAGTCCATCACCGGCGTGGTCGGGAGCCCGGCCATGAACTTTTGCCAGCTCTGTCCCCTGTTCGTCGAGACGTATGCGCCCACGTCCGTTCCCACGAAGAGCAGGTCCTGGTTCTTGAGATCCTCGCGAATCACGTACGCGAAGTCGGGGCCGCCCGTCGGCAGGTTGCTCGCGATCGATTTGAAGGTCTTGCCACCGTCGTTCGTGGCGAGCACGTACGGCGTGAAGTCATTGCGGCGGTGGTTGTCGTACGTCACATAGAACGTGAGCGAATCGAAGTGCGAGGGCTCGATGCGCGACACGTAGGTGCCCGCCGGAATGGATGTCACGTTCTTCGTGACCTCGTTCCAGCTGCCGCCGTCGTTCCATGACGTCCAGAGGCGGCCGTCGTCGGTGCCGGCGAACAGGATTCCCGCGCGGACCGGCGACTCGTTCAGCGAGACGATCGTGCCGAACGTCTCCGCGCCCGTCGCGTCCGTCGTGATGCCACCCGTCGTCTGCGTCGAGATGCGGATCTTCGTCGTGTCCGCGTAGGAAAGGTCCGGCGAGATCGGGTACATGTCGTCGCCCATCTTCGTCGACTTCAGCACGCGGTTCGCGCCGAAGTACAGCACCTGCGGATTGTGCTTCGAAATGAGGAACGGCGTGTTCCAGTTCCAGCGCATGTCGAGATCGACCGAGTCGCGCTTCTGCGTCGCGCGGAATCCGTCCACGCGCTTCTTCTCGTCCTTCGACAGCGGCTTGGTCGTGTCGGGCCACTGCACGACGACCGAATCCTCCCACTGGATGTACTTGGGGCGCCACTGCGGCTTCACGAGGCCGAAACGCTCGCCCGTCGAGACCACGTAGCGACCGATGTTTCCGCCCTGCGACTCGCCGTAGATGATGTCGGGGTTGGTCGGGTCCTGCGCGGTGACGAATCCGTCGCCGCCGTTGAACGTGAACCACATCGAGTTCGTGATCGTGCCCGTGCGGCGGCGGCTCGGCCCGCACCACGCGCCGTTGTCCTGCGCGCCGCCGCACACGTGGTACGGCACCGCCATGTCGAACGAGACGTTGTAATATTGGCCGATCGGGAGCTGGTTCATCGAGTCCCAGTTGCCGCCGGAATCCCACGTCTGCGCCACGCCGCCGTCGTCACCGACGATGATGTGCGACGGATCCTTCGGATCGATCCACATCGCGTGATGGTCGACGTGCACGCTGTTCGTGGTGTTGCCGGTGGTCTTGGCCCCGTCGAGCGAAAACTTGATCGGCGTGCTCGACCAGAACACGTGGTTCGTATTCGTCGGGTCCACGCGGACCTGCGAGTAGTAGAACGGACGCGTGTTCTCGTCGTTCACCTTCTCCCACGTCTTGCCGCCGTCCGCGGATCGATAGAGCCCTGTCGGCGACTTCTGCGCCTTCACCTTGGGATCCTTCTTCGGATTCGCCGTCGTGTCCGCCTCGACCTGCGTGTACATGACGTTCGGATCCGACGCCGCGATGGCGATGCTGATGCGCCCCTTCATCGTCTCGGGGAATCCGCCGCCCTTCACCTCGGTCCACGTTTCGCCGGCGTCCGTGCTCTTCCACAACGCGGAACCCGGCCCGCCGGACTGCAGGAAGTACGGCCCGCGCACGCGCTCGTAACTCGATGCCCACACGACGTTCGGATCGCGCGGATCGAGCGCCACGTCGACGAACCCGGCCTTGTCGCTGATGAACTTTTTCAGTGCCCAGGTCTTGCCGCCGTCGGTGCTCTTGTAGAGGCCGCGCTCCTTGTTGGGCCCCCACGCGTGGCCGAGCGCGGCGATATACACCGTGTTCGGATCGTGGGGATGCACGACGATGCGGCCGATCTGTTCGGTCTCCTTGAGGCCGATGAACTCCCAGCTTTTGCCGCCATTCGTCGTCTTGTAGACGCCGGCGCCGGGAGAGATGGAGTTGCGCGAGTTCGGCTCGCCCGTGCCGTAATACACGACGTTCGTGTCGCTCGGCGCGATCGCGAGCATCCCTCCGGAGGAGACGTGCTCGTTCTCGAACACCGGACGGAACGTCGTGCCGGCATTCGTAGACTTCCATACTCCGCCGCCCGCGCTCGCGACGTAGAACGTGCGCGAAGGCCACGGAATTCCCTGCACGTCCGTGACGCGGCCCTGATGGTTGGCGGGTCCGATGTTGCGCCAGCGCATGCCGGCGATCGTGAGCGAGTCGGGCTGCTGCGCCGCGAGTGGTACGGCGGAGGCGAATGCCAGCAGTGCCAGCAGCGGCAGCAGCGGCAGCGTGCGAACTGTGCGCATGGGGTAGGGAGCTATGGGGTTACGGACGGTACAACTCGGGATATCTGGTCTTCAGGTTCTCGACCTTCGGAAGGTCGTTGTAGACGATGTAGGGCTGCGTGAGATGATGAGCAGGGCGGCCTGCGCGGCGCGCTGCTGATCGGCGTTGGCGTAGAAAATCGCCGACCGGTACTGCGTGCCTTCGTCCGGACCCTGCCGGTTGAGTTCGGTTGGGTCGTGCGCGACGGAGAAGAAGACCTCATGTGGAAGACGTCTTACGAAGCGGGCGTGACGCGGTCGTCGGGCGGCACGAAGTTCGAGAGAAACTGCTTCTCTTGCGGCGTGAGGCTGCCGAGCCCCGACGCGCTGATCTTGTCGAGAATGCGGTTTACCTCGTCGCGGTTCAACTCGTGCACCGACTGCATGTTGACGCGCTTCCAGTTCGAGAGCTGCCGGTCGGGTGGCGCGGTCACCGCGAGCTCCCTGAACCGCTTGCTTCCCTTCGTCTCTTCGAGCCAGCGCAGGTACAAATAGGCGCCCACATATCCTCCCAGGTGCGCGAAATCGGCGACGCCGCCGGTGGAGCCGTTGAGTCCGCTGTAGATCGCCATGACGACGGTGATGCCCACCAGCCAGCGAGCCTCGAGCGGAAGGACGCCCCAGATGTAGATCTTGTCGGTGGGCCAGAAGCGCGCGAACGCCAGCACGACGCCGTAGATCGCCGCCGACGCGCCGATGATCGGAGAGTGCGGCGCCAGCCAGAGGTGGAGGAGCGCTCCCGAAATGCCGCTCAGAAAGTAGAGCCAGAGGAACCGGCTCGCACCGAGCCGCTGCTCCACGCGCGGGCCGAAGAAAAAGAGCCCGATCATGTTGAACAGGATGTGCGTGATGCTCCCGTGCAGGAACATGTACGTGATGATCGACCACGGTCGCGCGAGCGCGAGAACCGGGACGAACATCAAGCTGTCGGTCACGCCGGGCATCGTCTGCTGGACGAAGTACATCCCGACGTTGGCGATCAGCAGGCGCTGCACCCAGCGCGTCATAAGCGGGTCCTGTTCACCCGCTCAATATATCATCGGCGGGTTTCGATTCGTCTCGTCGCGTCCCGGATTCGAATTCAGGCGCTGACGGGATGCGCGGACCCGACCTCGATGGGCGCACCTTCCTTCACGCGCTTCCGGCGCAGCCAGGTCTGCAGCTCGTCCAGATAGGTGTAGAACACCGGCGTCACGTAGAGCGTGACGAGCTGCGAGAATGCCAGGCCGCCCACCACCGCCACGCCGAGCGGCCGCCGCGTCTCCGCGCCCGCACCCCATCCGAACGCAATCGGCAGCGCGCCCATCAGCGCCGCCATCGTCGTCATCATGATCGGCCGGAAACGCACGCTCGCCGCCTGCAGGATTGCCTCGGCCGGCGCCTTGTGCTCCTTGCGCTCCGTCTCGATCGCGAAGTCGATCATCATGATCGCGTTCTTCTCCACGATGCCGACGAGCATGATGATGCCGACGAATCCGTAGATGTCGAGATCGAGCCCGAAGAGGAGGAGCGTGACGAGCGCGCCGAACGCCGCGAACGGCAACCCGGTGAGGATCGTGATCGGATGGATGAAGCTTTCGTAGAGGACGCCGAGGATCATGTAGATGACGAACACCGCCAGCACGAGGAGGAGCGCGAGCCCCTGCTGCGTTGCCATGAACGCCTGCGCCGTGCCGGCAAAGCGCGCCGAGACGTTGGCCGGCAGCAGCAGCGCGGACTCCTTCGTGATGGCGTCCACCGCGGTCCCGAGTGACGCCGTCGGCGCGAGGTTGAACGAGATGGTCACGGACGGCAGCTGTCCCGAGTGATTCACCGTCACGGGTCCGACCGAATACGTGAATTTCGCGACGGCGCTGAGCGGCACGAGCGGGCCGCGGGTCGAGCGCACCCAGAGCTTGCCGAGCGCGTCCACGTCCTGCTGGTACTTCGGCAGCAGCTCCATCACGACCCAGTACTCGTTCGTCGCGGTGTAGATGGTGGACACCTGCCGCTGGCCGAACGCGTCGTAGAGGTTGTTCTCGATCTCGCTCGCGGACACGCCGAGCTGGCCCGCCGATTCGCGGTCGATCTCCACCGTGACCTGCGGATTCTCGATCAGCAGGTCGCTCGTGACGTCCGCGAGCATCGGCAGCTGGCGCAAACGCGCCTCGAGCTGCGCGGCGGCGCTGTTGAGCGTGGTGATGTCGCCGCCCTGCAGCGTGTACTGGTACAGACTCTTCGACGCGAGCCCGCCGATTGATATGGCCGGCGGATTCTGGACGAACACGGCGATGTCCTGCACCTGCAGCAGCGTCTTCGAGAGGTCGCGCCCGATCTGGTCCGCGCTGCGCTTGCGCTCCGTGATGGGCTTGAGGTCGATCGTCAGCTGTCCCTGATTGGCCGCCGCCGTGGTCCCCACGGACGACGTCACGGACTTGACGTCGGGATCCTTCGCGACCATCGCGGCCACTTCCTGCTGGTGCAGCACGAGCGCGTCGAAGCCCACGCCTTCGGCCGCTTCCGTCGTCGCGAGCAGCTGGCCCGTGTCGTCGGTGGGGAAGAGTCCCTTGGGCGTGGACCAGAACAGGTAGCCCGTCGCGACGAGGATCACGAACGAGAACACGAGCGTCGCGGGGCGGTGCCGCATCACGGTGGCGAGCGTCCGCTCGTACAGGCCGAGCCACGCGTCGAAGAAGCGCTCGCTCATCTGGTAGAGCCTGCCGTGCTGGTCGGCATGCGACGACCGCAGGAACCGGCTGGAGAGCATCGGCGTGAGCGTCAGCGACACGAAGCCGGAGACGAGAATCGCCACGCCGATCGTCACCGCGAACTCGTGGAAGAGCTTGCCGATGATGCCGCCCATGAACAGGAACGGAATGAACACGGCCGCGAGCGAGAAGGTCATCGAGAGGATCGTGAAGCCGACCTCCGAGGCGCCGTCGATCGCGGCCTCCAGCTTCGGCTTTCCCATCTCGAGGTGGCGCACGATGTTCTCGAGCATCACGATCGCGTCGTCCACCACGAAGCCCACGGCGAGGGTCAGCGCCATGAGCGAGAGATTGTCCAGGCTGTAGTTCAGGAGGTACATCACCGAGAACGTGCCGATGATGGACATCGGCAGCGCGAGGCTCGGGATGAACGTCGCCGAGAAATTGCGCAGGAACAGGAAGATCACCAGCACCACCAGCGCCAGCGTCAGCTCGAGCGTGAAGGTGACGTCCTGAACCGAGGCCTGGATCGTCGCCGAACGGTCGTAGAGGATGTCGACCTTCACCGACGGGGGAATCTCGGTCTGGATCCGCGCGAGCGCCGCCTTCACGCGCGCGGAGACATCCACGGTGTTCGTGCCCGGCTGACGCTGGATGGCGAGGACGATCGAGCGCGCTCCGTTGTACCAGCTCGCCGTCTTGTTGTTCTGCACGTCGTCGGTGATGTGCCCGACTTCGCTGAGGTGAACGGGCGCGCCGTTGCGATATGCGACGATGATGTCGCCGAACGCGCTTGCGCTGTCGAGCTGGCCCGTGGCCTGCACGGTCAGCGCGGTCTTGGGCCCCCAGAGCACGCCCGTCGGCAGGTTGACGTTCTGGTTCGTCACGGCGGTCACGACGTCCTCGAGCGCGATGCCACGCGTCGCGAGCGCCGACGGATCCATCTGCAGCCGCACCGCGTACTTCTGCGCGCCGTACACGAGCACCTGCGCCACGCCGCCGACCATCGAGAGCCGCTGGGCGATGGTCGTCTCACCGTACTCGTCGAGCGTCGAGAGCGGCACCTCCGTGGACGTGAGCGCGAGCGTCATGATCGGCGCGTCGGCCGGATTCGTCTTCTGGTACGACGGGGGAATGATCCCTTGCGGAAGCTGCCGGAGCGTCTGGGCGATGGAGGCCTGCACGTCCTGCGCGGCGGCGTCCACGTTGCGGTCGAGGGCGAACTGCACGACGATCTGCGACTGCCCGAGGCTCGACGTGGACGTCATGTTGTCGATGCCGGCGATCGTCGAGAACGATTTCTCCAGCGGCGTCGCGACGGTGGCGGCCATCGTCTGCGGGCTCGTGCCCGGCAGCATCGCGGTCACCGTGATCGTCGGAAAGTCCACGTTCGGCAGGTCGCTCACCGGCAGCTGCCGGTACGCCACGATGCCGAAGACGAGGATGCCGATCATGACGAGCGTCGTCATGACCGGACGCTTGATGAAGAGGGTCGTGAAATTCATCGGTCAGTTACCCGCGGACGTGGAAGCGTGCGCGAGGCCGGGAGCGAGTGCACCTCCCTCGGCGGAGCGCCTGCTCGTGCGGCCGAACCACGTCTGTAGCTCGTCCAGGTACGTGTAGAACACCGGCGTGACGAAGAGCGTCACGACCTGCGAGAAGACCAGGCCGCCGACGACGGCGATGCCCAGCGGACGGCGCGACGCGGCGCTCGCGCCGACGCCGATCGCGATCGGGAGCGTGCCCATGATCGCGGAGAACGTCGTCATCATGATCGGCCTGAAGCGGACGACCGCCGCCCGCATGATCGCCTCGGCGGGAAGCGAATGCTCGGCCCGTTCGGTGGCGATCGCGAAGTCGATCATCATGATCGCGTTCTTCTGTACGATGCCGATCAGCATGATGATCCCGACGTACCCGTACACGCCGAGCTCCACCTTCGTCACGTACAGAGCGGCCAGCGCGCCGAACGCCGCGAACGGCAATCCGGTGAGGATCGTGATCGGATGGATGAAGCTCTCGTACAGCACGCCGAGAATCAGGTAGATGATGAACACGGTGATCAGCAGCAGGAGGCCGAGCCCCTTCTGCGATTGCTCGAAGGCCTGCGCCGTGCCGTTGAATGCGGCCGTGATGCTCGCGGGCAGGGTCTGCGCCGCGACCTGCTTCACGTGATCGACCGCCCCGCCGAGCGCGATGCCGGGCGCGAGGTTGAACGAAATCGTCACCGACGCCATTTGCCCGGAATGCGGAATGCTCAGCGGTCCCACGACGTTCTCGAACGTGGCGACGTCGGCGAGCGGCACCAGCCGCCCGCCCGTGCCGGGCATGTAGAAGCGCTGCAGCGCGGTTGCATCGAGCTGTGCTTCCGGCACCGTTTCCATCACCACCCAGTACTCGTTCGTGGGGGTGTAGATCGTGGAGACCTGCTGCTGGTTGTACGCGTTCGCGAGCGCGTTCTCGATGCTTGCGGGCGTGACGCCGAGCGAAAGCGCGCGATGGCGGTCGATGCGCACCCGGATAATCGGGCTGCGGTTCAGCAGGTCCGACGTCACGCCGCTGAGCATCGGCTCGGCCTGCAGCTTCGTGAGAAACTTGGCCGACTCCGAGTAGAGCTGGGTGATGTCGGGTCCGCGCAGTGTGAACTGGTAGAGCGTCTTCGCCGACCGACCGCCGATGCGAATCACGGGCGGGTTCTGGAAGTACACCGCCAGTCCGGGAATGCCGCTGAGCCGGCGCGTGAGCTCGCCGACCATCGCGTCGGCCGACGGGCGCTTTCCCTGCGGCTTGAGCGTGACGTTCAAATTTCCCTGATTTCCACCGCCGTATCCACCGATCGACGAGGTGAAGGAAACGATGTTCGTGTCCTTAGCCAGTCGTCCCATCGCGATCTTCTGCAGCCGCACCATGTCGACGTACGATGTTCCCTGCGCCGCTTCCGTCGTGCCGTTGAGCGATCCGGTGTCGTCGGGCGGGAACAGTCCCTTGGGAATGATCGTCCAGAGCGTCCCGATCAGGGCGAGGATCACGGCGGAAAAAACGAGCGTGAGCGGGCGGTGGCGCATCACCCAGCCGAGGGCGCGCGCGTATCCGCGCTTCGCCCCCTCGAAGATCCGCTCGGTCGACTCGAACAGTTTTCCGTGTGTCACCGTGCCGTGCGCCTTGAGCAGCCGGCTGCAGAGCATCGGCGTCAGCGTGAGCGACACGAATCCGGATACGAGCACCGCCACCATGATGGTGATCGCGAACTCGCGGAACAGCCGGCCGATGATGCCGCCCATGAACATCAGCGGAATGAAGACGGAGGCGAGCGAGAGCGTCATCGAGAGGATCGTGTAGCCGATCTCCCGCGCGCCGTCGAGTGCCGCCTGCATCGGCGGTTTCCCCATCTCGAGATGCCGGTAGATGTTCTCGAGCATCACGATCGCGTCGTCCACGAGGAACCCGACCGCGAGCGTGAGGGCCATCAGCGACAGGTTGTCGATGCTGAAGTTCAGCAGCGCCATGACGGAGAACGTCCCCACGATCGCCATCGGCAGCGTGAAGCTCGGGATCAGCGTCGCGACGATGTTGCGCAGGAAGACGAAGATCACCATCACCACGAGGCCGAGCGCCAGGAACAGCGAGAACTTCACGTCGTTCACGGAATGCTGGATCGAGACGGAGCGGTCGTACTGGATGTGCACGCTCAGCGTCTTCGGCAGCCCCTTCTCGATTTCGGCGAGCATCGCCTTGGCCTTGCTCGCGATCTCCACCGTGTTGGTGCCCGGCTGGCGGTTGATCATCAGGAAGACGGTCCGGTCGTTGCCGAACCAGGCGCCTCCCTTGTTGTTCTGCACGTCGTCCAGCACGTTGCCGAGGTCGCCCAGCCTTACGGGCGCGCCGTTCTTCCAGGAAACGATCAGCCGCTTGAACTCGGCGGCATTCGACAGCTGCCCCGTGGCCTGAATCGTGAGCGTCCGGTCCTTGCCGTAGAGCACGCCCGTCGGGAGCAGGACGTTGTTGTTCCTGATCGCCGCGGCGACCTGCGAGACGCCGATCCCCAGGCTCGCGAGCTTGGCCGGATCGAGCTGCACGCGCACCGCGTATTTGCTCGCGCCCATCACGTTCACCTGCGCCACGCCCTCCACCATCGAGAGCTGCTGGCCGATGGTCGTCTCGGCGAACTCATCGATCTGCTGCATCGACAGCACGCTCGACGTCAGCGTGATGTTCAGGATCGGCGATGCCGCCGGATTCTGCTTGTGATAATTCGGCGGGAGGATATTCGGCGGGAGGAATGCGAGCGTCTTGGAGATCGCCGCGTTGACGTCCTGCGCCGCCGACTCGATGCCTCGGTCGAGTGCGAACGTCAGCGTAATGTTCGTCGATCCGAGACTGCTGTTGGACGTGATCTCGTCGATGCCGGCGATGGCCGAGAATGACTTCTCGAGCGGTGTCGCGACGGTGGCGGCCATCGTCTCCGGGCTGGCGCCTGGAAGATTCGCGCTCACGCTGATCGTCGGATAATCGACCGTCGGGAGGTCGCTCACCGGCAGCTGCCGGTAGCCGATGATCCCGAACACCAGAATCCCGATCATGACGAGCATCGTCATGACCGGGCGCCTGATGAAGAGTCCGGTGAGGTTCATGTCCCGCTCATCCCCGCATCAAGGCGTCGGTGCCTTGCCGCGTCCCCTTCCGCCACGACCACCGCCGCGGCCACCGCGACCCGTCGCGCCGGCTGAATCCATCGCGCTCCGGAGATCAACGGGCGCGCCCGGCGTCAGGCGCGACTGACCATCCGAAACGACCCGTTCCCCCTCGCTCAGGCCCGACGAAATCACCGAGAGGCCGTTCGCCGTACGCTCGACATTCACCATGCGCAGCGACGCGGTGCTCGCCGAATCGACTACGTATACGTAGGTGCCGCGCTGTCCCGTGACGACGCACTGCGACGGGACGACGAGCGCGCCCTCCTCGTCGAACAGTCGCATCGAGACAGCCATGAATTGTCCCGCCCAGAGCGTGCCGCCCGCGTTCGCGAACTTCGCCCTGAGCTGCACCGTGCCGGTCGTCGTGTCCACCGCGTTATCGATGAACGTCTGTGTGCCGTGTCCGTCCGGATTGCTCGCGGCCGGATCGACCTTCACCGTCTGGAGACTCGACTTCTGTCCGGCGTCCATCGAGGAGCTCGATGTGTCCTTGGGCGTTGTGGGCGACGACGCGGCGCTGGCCGTTGCCGTCACGGGCAAGCCGCCCTTGGCGCCGTATTGCAGGACGAGCGGCAGCAGCGATCCCGGAACGGCGAATCGAACGTAGATCGGCCGCACCTGGTTGATCACGACGAGCGGTGTCGATGCACCCGCACGCACGAGGTTCCCGGTGCGCACCAGCAGGCTGCCGGTTCGGCCCGAAATGGGCGCACGCACCGTGGTGTTGTCGAGGTTGAACTTCGCGTTGGAAACGGCGGCGAGATCGGCCTCGACCGTGGCCTGGGTCGACCCAGCGGTAGCGGCCTTGAGCTCCGCGTCCGCCGACGACACGACGTTCTCCTTGCGCAACGTTTCGAAGCGTGCGTAGTCCCTCTTCGCGTTCTCCGCCGTGGCGCGGTCGCGGGCGAGCTGCGCCAGCGCCATGTCGTACGCCGCCTGGTACTGGTGCGGTTCGATCTTGAAGAGCACCTGTCCCTTTGTCACCTCCGATCCCTCGGCGAAGGGAACATCGAGGATGATGCCGTCGACCTGCGAGGCGACCGCGGCCGTCTGAATCGGCGTGACGATGCCGTTCGCCTCAAGGGTGTAGGGCAGCGTCACCTTCTTTACGGGAACGACCGCCACGGAAATGGCGGGTCGTGCCGGTTTCGCAGGCGCCTTTGAACAGGCACCTGCAGCGAGGATCGCTCCGAGAGCCGCGACGAGCTTGAAGCTGCCGTGTCCGGAGAGTGGAGGACGTATCATCTTGAATGGTCGCTCGAAAGTTGGGCGGTGCTGTTGAATTCCTTCGGGGCCGCAGCATCGCGAATTAGCTCTACGCACCAGGGCCCGAAGTCGCTTGCGACCACCATCAGCCACCTTTCGGGCGGTTACGGATGCAGGGTCAGCTTCTGCATCCGCCAGTTGAGCAGCTCGGCCACGTACAGGGAGTTCTCCGACGGGCACGAAATCTCGTGAATCCAGCCGAATTGCTTCAATTGCTTGCCGGCTTCGCCGATGGTCCCGAGCACCTTTCCGTCGAGCGTGACCTTGTAAATCCGCCCGGGCACAGCGTCGGCGACGTAGAGGAACTGGTTGGCGCCCGGATTGATGCAAATGGCCCAAGGAGCGCCGGAGGCCATGGTCGCCCCGCCACCTGCGGTACCCGCAGCAGCAGGCATGGATCCGAGCATGATGTTCGGCTCTCCGGCGAACGGAACATCGATAGTGAACTGACGGAGGAACCCTCCGTCGCTGTCAAATACCTGAATGCGGCGGTTGCCGCGGTCGGCGACGTAGATGTTGCCCTTCGCGTCGGCGGCAATCGAGTGCGGCGTGTTCAGTTGGCCCTGTCCCGATCCGCGTTCGCCCCACGTCTTCACCCATCGGCCGTTCTTGTCCACCTTCACGACGCGCGAGTTGGCGTATCCATCGCTGATGAAGACGTTCCCCTGCGGGTCCCACGCGACGTCGGTCGGGCGGTTGAACGACCCCCATCCCGGAGCGGGCGTTGGCGCATTCGCCGGGCGTGGAGCGGCGGGTTCCGCGGCTTCCTCGCGCCGCCCGAGCACCATGGTCACGCGTCCGGCAGGATTGAACTTGATGATCATGTTCGTGCCTTCGTCCGTCACCCAGATGTTGTCCTCGCGGTCGATGCGAACGGTGTGGGCGAAGGCGAATCCGTACAGGTCCTTCCCGATCTCGCGAATGAACGCGCCGTCAGGTCGGAACTCGAACAGCTGCGCGGCGGTGGCCCCGTGGACCGTCGAGCGTTCGCCCGCGCGGCTGTACACGAACACGTGTCCTTTCGAGTTCACCGCCACTCCCGCGACTTCACCGAGGTACAGGTTCGCGGGGAGCTTGAGGAAGTCGATGCTCGCGTCGAACCGGATGGCGGGCACCGGCTGCGCCGGCGCGTTGGTGGCGGCGAGAGCGAGTGCGGCGAGCAGGACGGCCTGGAAGCGTCTCACGAGATGGACTCCTTGGCAAAGCGCGGTGAACGGTCAACCTATGCGGGCCGGTGTGTTGCCGCGAGTCGCGCCCGTGTTGACATGTTCGCTTTCGGGCCGCCGATTCCCGAATTCGAACGCCCGGTCCCGTAAGCGCATCGGCGGATCGAACGCAACCCTGTGCAAGGGATGGAGTTGGGCCAAGTCGTTCGCGGCACACAAGTTGCCATTCAGCAGAGCGGTCCTTCATCGCATCGAGAAAGGAGAAGCAGCATGAGACTGTTCCGAAATCGCATGGCCGTTCTTGCCCTGCTGGCCGCGCCCGCGCTTCTGGCAGCGCAGCAGGGCGGCGACGGCGCGCGTCCGATTACTCTCGACGAGGCGGTGCGGCTCGCGCAGATGAATTCGCCGCTGACGGTAAGCGCTCGAAATGCGCTTCGCACCGGCAAGCTCACCGAGTTGAACGCTCTCGGTCAGTACTTGCCGAGCGTCAGCGTCAATTACGGTGCCTCGAATTTTTCCGGTGGCATCTATCAACAGGGTCAGTTGCTCCCATACAAGGGCGATCCTTGGAACTACGGAAAGGGATACAGCGCCAGCATGGTGCTGTTCGATGGAGGTCAGCGGTACTTCGGATATCGGCAGGCGTTGGCAAGTCAGCGGGCGAACGAGGAGAACGAAACGCTTCAGCGCTATGGCGTGGCGGCTACCGTGAAGCAGCAATACTTCGCCATACTGCAGGCGCGCGAGCTGGAAGCTGCCGGTGCGAGCGCGCTCGAGCAGGCGCAGGTCGCGCTGAATGCGTCGGCGGCGAAAGTGAAGGTGGGTCAGGTCGTTCGAACTGATTCGCTGAAGGCGGCGATCCAGGTCGGCAGCGCGCAACTCTCGTTGCTCAATGCGCGTGCGCAGCTGCGTGACGCGAACGCGGCGCTAACTCGTCTCGTGGCATCGAATGTTCCAGTGACTACGGTCGCATCCGATACCAGCGACGTTCCCCGCCTGGACGTGGACGACGCCTCGCTTGCGCGCATGGCCGAAGACGGCCCGAGCGTCAGGCAGGCGATCGCGGCTTTGGATGCGGCCAAGCAAGGGCGCCGCTCGACGCTCACATCCCAGTACATCCCGCAGGTGCGCGCCAGCTACATCTACAACGCGAGTGGGTTCACTTCTCCCACGTTCAACTGGGGTGGCGGTCCGGCGGCGTCGACTCAGACGCAGTACACGTTCTCCGTGGGCTACACCATCTTCAACAACTTCAGCCGTGAATTGAGCAGCATGCAGGCCACGGTCGCCGCGGACAATGCTGAGGCCGTACTTCGTGACGCGCGATTCAATGCGACGGCCCAGCTCGCCCAGTTGATCGATCAGTTCCGCACGGCCGCGCAAACGGTCGAGCTGCAGACGCTGCAGATCGCCGCGGCTCAGGAGGATCTTTCGGCACAGCAGTCGCGCTACGCGCTCGGCGCGTCCTCGTATCTCGACCTGCTCACGTCGCAGACGGCGCTCGACTCTCAGCGAATTCTTCTCATCAACGCGCGCTTCACTGCGCGCACGGCCAAGGCGGCGATCGAAGCGTTCATCGGGCGCGACTTGAAATAGCGGCGGAGGGGGCGCAAGTTGGTGACCTGAGAATGGGCTTCCCCGACGAGGTTTAATTTAATGCGCTCCAACTTTCGCTTCACCCCGCTCTTCCGCTGCTGTTGATCGCGGCTGCATCGTGCTCGCAGCAGAAGCCGGCATCGGCTCCGGCGCCCGCCACGGGCACGGGACCCACAGCCGCTCCAGCGGCGGCTCCGGCGACGGCGCCCGCGAACAGGCCGGCCGGCGCGCCGGCTGCGCCGGCTGCGATGGCGGGACGTGCCGGCGCTCCGGGCGCGGGCGCGATTAATGAAGGAGATCGCCGGCCGTGAGACCGAGCC
>Ga0208716_1000028_pt1 | contig 44538 bp, 40 predicted proteins | sample NGESurdeep092012_8_FD_184482 | JGI IMG/M metagenome (GOLD analysis project Ga0208716, IMG submission 184482) | Arctic peat soil microbial communities from Barrow, Alaska - NGEE Surface sample 415-3 deep-092012 (SPAdes) | ecosystem: Environmental > Terrestrial > Soil > Wetlands > Peat ...
GCCAGCTCGCGGTGGTCACTTACGCGCTCAGTTTCTTGCGGTGGCGAGCGGCCTTTGCCCGGTTGCCACACGTCTTCATGTCGCACCATCTGCGCTTCCCGTTCCGCGATCCGTCGTAGAAGACGCGCGCACACTTCGGATCGGCGCATTTACGAACCCGAACCAGCTCGCCCGAGACGAGCCCATCCGCCGCCGACTCGATGACCGGGATCATGAGGCCGGCGAACACATCCCCCGCCGTCACGAAGTTCCGCACGAATCCGCCGTCCGACCGCGGCTCGACGCGCCGCGTGCCCGCGCTGCGCCCGAGAATGCGGTTGATCTCGGCGATCGCGGTCTGCGTCGCGCGCTCGTGTGGCGCGTCGCCGCGCTCGGCGAGGGCGCGCAGCACGTTGCGCAGGCGGCGCGCCTCGTGGAGCGCGGCGCTCGAGCCGGTCGGCTGCTGCAGTGCGCGGCGGAGCAGCGCGGTCGCGCGCTCGTCGTCGAGGAGGCGCGCGGCCGACAGCCAGCCGACGAAGCCCTCGAACGAGTCGAGCGCGTCCGTGCGCGCCTCGCCGCGCGCGTGCGTGGCGTCGTCGCTGTTCACGAAGTCGAGCCAGAGCCGCTCGCCCACGAACACGAACGACGACGTGCGCGCGACGAGCGCTGGGCTGACCGGAGAGCGCATGGCGGATGGCATTGGTCGCCAGACTAAGGGCCGGAGAACGGGCGGGCAAGAAGTTCGCGCGTTAAGTTCTCACTAATGTCGCTCGAAACCGTTCGTCTCGTCGCCATCGGGTCGCTGAATCCCGTGAAGATCGCCGCCGTGCGGGCGGTGATCACGCCACGGGCGCCGCGGGCGACGTTCACCGGAGCGGCCGTCGCGTCGAGCGTGCCGGACCAGCCATTCGGCGACGACGACACGATTCGCGGCGCGCGCACGCGGGCCGAGGCGGCCCGCCGCGCGCTCGATGCCGATCTCGGAGTCGGGATCGAAGGCGGCTGTGTCGATACTCCCGACGGCATGCGGACGTGTGCGTGGGCCGCCGTCGTGGACCGCTCGGGCCGCGTCGGCACCGGCGGCTCCCTCGCGATGCCGCTGCCCGAGGCGGTCGCCCGGCTCGTCCGCGGCGGTACCGAGCTCGGTCACGCGATGGACGCACTCGTCGGACAGCACAACACCAAACAGGGCGCCGGTGCCGTCGGCATCCTCACCGACGGCATCGTCGACCGGCAGCGCGCGTACGAAACGCTCGTCGCCTACGCGCTCGCGCCGTTTCTCACGCCGGAGTTCTGGAGATGAAGTTCGAAGTGCTCGAACGGGTCCGCTGGAACGATTGCGACGCGACCGGCATCATTTACTACGGCGCGTACGTGCGTCTCGTGCAGGTGGCCGAGGAGGAACTCTTCCGGGCGTGCGGCCTGCCGTTCGAGGCCCTGCGGCGTGAGATGGGCGTGTGGATTCCGCGCAAGGCGTTTCATCTGGAGTTCCACTCGCCCGCGCAGATCGACGAGCAGGTCGCCGTGCAGGTGTACTTCTCGAAGATCGGCACCACCTCGATCACGATGCAGTTCGAGATCTACCGTGCGAGCGACCGCATGCACCGCGCGAGCGCGTCGCTCACCGTCGTGGCGGTCGAGAAGCCGACGATGAAGCCGCGGCCGATTCCCGACGAGGTGAGGGCGAAGCTATCCCTCTACGCGGGGTAGGCCGCCGCTCGCGCCGATGCGCCGCGCGAGCCGCTGCAGCCCGTCGTACGCCGCGTACTTGTAGACGTCGCTCAGCGTGGGATAGTTGAAGACCGCCTGGATGAAGTAGTCGATCGTTCCTTCGAAGCTCATCACGGCGGCGGCGACGTGGATGAGTTCGCACGCACCCTCGCCGACGATCGAGCAGCCGAGCAGCCGCTGGTCGTCGCGGCGGAAGATGAGCTTCACGAACCCGTCGAGATCGCCGATGATCTGGCCGCGCATGTTCGAGCGGAAGCTCGACTTGCCGATCTCGTACGAGATCTCCTTCGCCTTCGCCGTCTCCTCGGTCTCGCCGACCATCGCAATTTCGGGCACGGTCCACACGCCGTACGGCAGGACGGGAGAGACGCGCTGCTTGTAGTGGAGGTCGAACGCATGGCACATCGCGACGCGCGCCTGCTCCATCGAGATCGAGGCGAGCGCGGGGAATCCGATCACGTCGCCCGCGGCGAAGATGCTCGGCACGGTCGTGCGGTAGTTCTCGTCGACGAGGATGAACCCGCGCGAATTCATGCGGACGCCGGCCTCCTCGAGTCCGAGGTCCTCGGTCGCGCCCGATCGCCCGATGCTGTACAGCACGCAGTCGGCCGCGATCTCGGTGCCGTCCGTGAGCACCACGGTCGCGATGCGATTGCCGTCGTTGTCCACGCGAATCTCGCGAACCTCGGAATTCAGCATCACCTGCACGCCGAGCCGGCGCGTCATCTCCGCGCACAGCGCGTCGCTGACTTCGGCGTCGAGCTGCGTCAGCAGCCGCTCGCGCGCGTTGATCAGCGTCACGCGTACGCCGAGCGCGGCGAAGGTGCCCGCGTATTCGCAGCCGATGACGCCGCCGCCGACCACGACCATGCGTCCGGGGATCGACGGGAGCGTGAGCAGTGTGTCGCTGTCGACGACGATCTCCCCGTCGAACGGGATGTTCTCGGGCCGGACCGGGTGCGAGCCCGTCGCGATCAGGATCACGTCCGCGGTGATCCGGTGCACGTCTTCGCGAAAGCGCGAGACCTCGACCGTGTGCGCGTCGATGATCTTCGCGTGGCCCTGCACCGTGACGACGCTGTGTTTCGCGAGGTTGTCGTCCACGAGCTTCCACGCCGATTCCACCACGGCGCGCTCCCGGAACATGAAGTCGCTGATGGTGATGTCGGACTTCACGCGGTACTCCACGCCGTAGAGGCCGCGCTGGCGCAGCCCCGAGAAGTAGAGCGCGGTCTCGCGCAGGGTCTTCGACGGGAGACCGCCGGTGTTCACCGAGTTGCCGCCCGGCTTGGGCGCGCGCTCCACCAGGCAGACCTTCTTCCCGAAGTAGGCGGCTTGCGCGGCGCCTTTTTCGCCGGCCGGGCCGGCGCCGATGACGAGGAGATCGAAATGATCGGGCATTGGCACACAACGTTACGGACGGGAGGGAAACTGCACAATCACCGGGGAGGAGGTAGTTTTCAGCGTACATGACCACCCCCGAGCAGGTCACCTACTTCCGGAAAGGGTTCGGCCTCAAGACGGAGGTCCAGGAAATCCTGTCCACCGACTACACGGGCCACCTCGTCGACCTGCTCCGCGCTCGGGAGTTCACGCTCTCGGCCGGCGGCGTGACCGTACGGCTCGCGAAGGAGTTCGGCTTCTGCTACGGCGTGGAGCGCGCGGTGGAGTACGCGTACCAGACCCGGGCGAAGTTTCCCGACCGGCGCATCTTCCTGGCCGGCGAGATCATCCATAATCCGCACGTGAACACGAAGCTCCGCGAGATGGGAATCGTCTTCCTCCAGCCGGGCGAGACGGGCTTCGACTACTCCGGCGTGAACCCCGAGGACGTCGTGATCCTCCCCGCGTTCGGCGTGACGATCGGCGACTTCGAGACGCTGCGCGGCCTCGGCTGCGTGATGGTCGACACGACGTGCGGGTCCGTGCTCAACGTGTGGAAGCGCGTCGAGAGCTACGCGCGCGACGGGTTCACGTCGCTCATCCACGGCAAGTACTACCACGAGGAGACGCGCGCCACGGCGTCGCAGGTCGCGAAGTACGCGGGCGGCACGTACCTCGTGGTGCGCAACATGGAGCAGGGGCGCGACGTCTGCGACTACATCGAGGGGAGGGGGCTCCCCCGTGACACGTTCCTCGAGAAGTACCGCGTGCAGGCGAGTCCGCACTTCGACCCCGACCGGCACCTCGCGCGGATCGGCGTCGCCAACCAGACCACGATGCTCGCGCGCGAGTCGCTCGCGATCGGCGATGCCGCCGGGCTGGCGATGGCGAGGGCCAGGGGAGATGCCTATCGCGCCGAGAATTTTCGCACCTTCGACACCATCTGCAGCGCCACCCAGGACCGTCAGGACGCGGTGAACGACCTGCTGCGCGAGCCGCTCGACGTGATGCTCGTGATCGGCGGATACAACTCGAGCAATACGATCTCTCTCGCGGCGCTGTGCGACGAACGCGTGCCGACGTTCCACGTGTCCGACGCGAGTTGCATCGACGTCGAAGCCGGCTCGGTGCGCCACGTGCGGCCGGGCAGTTCGGAGGAAATCGAGACGGCGGGCTGGCTTCGCACCGGCGGCGGGTTGCGCGTGGGGATCACGGCCGGCGCGAGTACACCCAATAACAAGATCGGCGAGGCGGTGGCGCGCATCTTCGCCACACGCGGCGTGGATCCCGCGAGCATCACCTGAGCGACTCGCCCGGCTTCGCCAGGCTGCAGGGCGGCGATGCGAGTGCCGTGCTCGTGCCGGCGCTCGGCGGGAAGGTGCGCGAGATGATGCTCGGCGGACGCCAGTGGCTCTGGCACAACCCCGACGTGCCGTTCGCACTGCCTCGCGAGGGCGCGCGCTACGCCGAGTCCGAAGCGGCCGGCGGATTCGACGAGTGCTTCCCCACCGTGGGATCTTGCCGCCTGCCGTCGTAGGTGGAGGGCGCGCGCCGCGTGAAGCTCCCCGATCACGGCGAGCTCTGGGCGCCGTCGCCGGAGATCGCGATCGTCACGGACCAGGAGGGGCCTTCCGCGACGTGCACGTGGAGCGGCGCCGCCCTGCCGTACCTGTTCACGCGCCGCATCACCGTGCATCCCGAGGGGTGGGTCGCCTTCGCCTACTCGGTGACGAACACCGGCGAGCACCGGATCCCGTTTCTCTGGTCGTCGCATCCGATCTTTCCGCTCACGCCGGGGACGCGGCTGTTCCTTCCCGAGGGCGCACGAACGAAGTTGTGGTCGCAGCGCGGCGTGGACTTCGGCAAGCCGGGATCCGAGCACCAGTGGCCCCGGCTGAGCGCCAGAGGGATGCCCATCGATCTCTCGCGGCCCTTCAGCGCGCTCGGCGGCGACTACGCGTGCAAGCTGTTCGTGCAGCTGCCGCGGCGGGAGGTGCTGGTCGCGGTGGAAGAAGGGGACTCACGTCTCGAGATGCTGCTGCACGGACGCGAGATTCCGACCGTTGGTGTCTCGATCAACCGACGGACCGCGGCTGCTGCGAGTTCGCGGCGCGGGCTCTGGCCGTTCGGCAGGAGGACGCGACCGACGTGCACGGTGTCGATCGAGCCGTGCCTCGGCGCTCCGGAACGCTTGAGCGATGCGCTTGGGAAATGGGACGATGCGCATTGGCTGGAACCCGGCGGGACGGCGCGATGGGGGATGACGTGGAGGGGGACGAGGCCGGTGGCAGATGGCGGAGGGCAGTTGAACCGCAGCTCGGGAGACCTATCGTGAAGACCAACGGACTGTTCAAGGCATTCATCGCCGCGATCTGCTGCGCCGTGCCGCTCATGGCGCAGCAGAAGCGCGTGATGACGTTCGAGGATTTTTCCGCGGTGCGTGCGGTGTCGGATCCCCAGATCTCGCCGGACGGAGCGTTCGTGCTGTATGCCGTCCGCACGACCGACATCGCGGCAAACAAGCGGACCACGCGCACGTATGTCATGCCCGCGGGGGGAGGAACGCCGCGCGCGTTTCCCGACGATAAAACGACGGCCTCCGAGGCGCGCTGGTCGCCCGACGGGTCGAAAGTCGCGTTCACGGCCGGCGGCCAGCTCTGGATTGCCGATGCGAGCGGCGCCAGCGCGCGGGCGCTCACCAGGCTTTCCGGTGGAGCGGGCGGGCCGGTCTGGTCACCGGCCGGCGATCGCATCGCGTTCGTCTCCGGTGTGTACCCGTCGTGCGCCGCCGACGCGTGCAACGCCTCGAAGCAGAAGGCGGCTGCCGACGGCAAGGTGAAGGCGCACATCGCCGATGAACTGATGTACCGGCACTGGAACGCCTGGGACGACGCGACGCGCTCGCACCTGTTCGTCGTCAAGCCGGACGGCGGCGAGCTGCACGACCTGATTCCCGGCGCGACGTACGATGTGCCGCCGGGTCCGTTCGGCGGGAGCGAGGGATACGCGTTCGCTCCGGATGGCCGGGAGATCGCGTACACCGCGAAGAATCAGGGACGCGCGGACGCGTGGACGACGGACGTGAATGTGTACGTCGTGCCCGCGACGGGCGGCGCGTCGAGCGTCATTACCGCCTCGAACAAGGGCGCCGACCAGAATCCGGTGTACACGCCCGACGGCAAGTGGATCCTGTACGCGTCGCAGAAGCGCGCGGGGTTCGAATCGGATCGCTGGCGGCTCATGGCGTACGACCGGAATGCGCACAGGTCGCACGAACTTCTCCCCGCGTGGGACCGCAATGCGGGGTCGTACGTGCCGACTTCGGACTCGCGCACGATCATCGTCGGCGCCGACGAGCACGGACGGAACAAGCTGCTGCGCGTGATGATGGACGCCGCCGGCACGGCGGGCAGGCCGGCCGTGGTCGCCGGCGAGCACAACAACACGGCGCAGTCGATCGCGCGCGACGGAAGGACCATCGTGTGGGTTCGCGACGCCACGGAGCGCCCGTCCGAAGTGTGGATCGGCGCGCTCGGCGCCCGCGCCATAGACAATGCGCATGCGCTCACGCACGAGACCGATGCGCTCGTCGCGCAGCTCGCGCTCAACCCGGCCGAGGATTTCTGGTTTACCGGCGCGAACGGCGACAGCGTGCAGGGCTTCGTGGTGAAGCCGGCGCAGTTCCAGGCGGGGAAGAAGTATCCCGTTCTCCTGCTGATTCACGGAGGGCCGCAGGGCGCGTGGGACGACTCGTGGGGATCGCGATGGGCGCCGCAGCTGTTCGCGGCGGGCGGCTACGGCCTCGTGTTCATCAATCCGCACGGCTCCACGGGATACGGGCAGAAGTTCGTGGATGCCGTCTCGAAGGACTGGGGCGGAAAGCCGTACCAGGATCTCATGACGGGACTGGATGCGGCGCTCGCGACGCATCCGTGGATGGATTCCACGCGCATGGCGGCGGCGGGCGGATCGTACGGCGGCTACATGGCGAACTGGATCGAGGGGCACTCGAATCGATTCAAGGCGATCGTGTCGCACGCCGGCGTCTACAACCTCGAGGCGATGGCGGGAGCGACCGAGGAGCAGTGGTTCACCGACTGGGAGCTCGCCGGCCAGTATTCCAACCCGACGGCGATGGCGGAGCAGTATCGCAAGTATTCGCCGCACCTGTTCGCCAAGAATTTCAAGACACCGATGCTCGTGATTGCCGGCGAGCTCGACTATCGCATTCCATATTCGGAATCGCTGTCGCTGTTCACGGCGCTCCAGCGGCAGAACGTGCCGAGCCGTCTGCTGGTCTTTCCCGATGAGGGGCACTGGATACTCAAGCCGCAGAACTCGCAGCTCTGGTGGGCCGAGATGCACAAATGGCTCGGCGAACATCTCGACACGAAGGCGCGGATGTGAGTGGGATGACGGAAGACGCACGGCGGCGGCTGCTCGAGGGGCTCGTCGACTACGCCGGGCTGTTTCCACCGGCGGCGCTGTCGATGGCGGACGCCGTGGCGCGGTACGACGAGTATCGGCGGGGTACGCATGCGTGGGCGCTTGGAAAGTTTGTGGTGCCTGTCGCGCGTCTTGCGGAGTTCGAGAGTGCCGCGCAGCCGCTGCTCGGCGGCGGTGAGGCCTGGCCGCTCGCGTTGATCGCCGGCGCTGATTTCGGCGCGGACATCCGCGCGATCGGGGAGTTCGTCCGGCGCGTCGCGCCGAAGGCAGTCGTCGGTGCGATCGAAGTGAAGGGATCGACGCGGGATGCGATCGGGATGATTGCGACGAACGCGGCGCTGCTGCGGGCGCACGTGCCTGACGCGTTCGACCTCTACGTCGAGGTGCCGATCGCAAGTGATCCATCCGTCCTGCTCGAGGCCATCGCGTCGCACGGCCTGTGCGCAAAGGTGCGCACGGGCGGCGTGGAAGCGGGCGCATTTCCGACGGCTGACCAGCTCACCCGCTTTCTCGGCGCCTGCTCGGCGCACGGCGTGACCTTCAAGGCCACCGCCGGACTGCATCATGCGATGCGCGGCACGTATCCGCTCACGTACGACTCCGCGAGCGAGCGCGGCACGATGTTCGGCTTCCTCAACGTGTTTCTCGCCGCAGTGTTCACGAGCGACGGCCTCGGCCCGGCGGACACGCGTGCGCTCCTGGAAGAGCGCGATGCGAGCAGCTTCGCATTCAGCTCCTCCGGCGTGGCGTGGCGCGGCCGCGCCGTCACGGCGGCGTCGATTCGTAGCGCCCGCGCCCGCACGGCGACCTCGTTCGGCTCCTGCTCGTTCGTGGAGCCCGTCGCGGACCTCTCGTCACTCGGACTCCTGTGAACCCAACGTCGAAGCTGGACGAGTCGCACGATCCCGCGCTTCGCTCGTGGATCGGGAGCGCGAACGATTCCGCGGCGGACTTCCCGATCCAGAATCTTCCGTTCGGCGTGTTTCGCCACGACTTCGAGGAGCGGCCGCGCGTCGGCATCGCGATCGGCGACCAGGTGCTCGATTGCCTGGCCGCGGCGCGCGCCGGCTGTTTCGCGGCGCTCGGACCGCTGGTCGACGACGCGCTGCAGTCGTGGTCGCTGAACGCGCTGCTCGCGCTCGGCCGCGGCGATGCGCGCGCCGTGCGGCTCGCGGCGAGCCGCCTGCTCCGCCGCGGCACGCCCGAGGGACGGCGGGCGCAGACCCTGCGTGAGACCATCATCGTGGGCATGGATCACCTCTCGATGCTGGTGCCGGCGGAGATCGGCGACTACACGGACTTCTACGCGTCCCTGTATCACGCGACGAATGTGGGCGCGATGTTCCGGCCCGACGCGCCGTTGCTTCCCAACTACAAGTACGTCCCGATCGGCTATCACGGCCGCGCGTCGTCGATCGTCGCGAACGGCACACCGGTGCGCCGGCCTCGCGGCCAGACGCGGCCCGATGCGAACGCGCCGCCCGTGTACGGACCGGCGAAGAGCCTCGATTACGAGCTCGAAGTCGGTGCGTTCGTCTGCGGAGAGAATGCGATCGGCGAGACCGTCCCGATCGCGCGCGCCGAGGAGCGCATCTTCGGCCTGTGCCTGCTGAACGACTGGTCCGCCCGCGACATGCAGAGCTGGGAGTACCAGCCGCTCGGTCCGTTTCTCGCGAAGAGCTTCGCCACGACGGTCGGCCCCTGGGTCGTGACGCTCGACGCACTGGAGCCGTTCCGCACCGCGGCATTCGCACGGCCGACGGGAGATCCGGCGCCGCTTCCGTACCTGAACGACCCGGGTGATCAGTTGCGCGGCGGATTCGGCATCACGCTCGAGGTGTGGCTGCGCTCCGAGACGATGCGCGCGGCGGAGATTCCCGCCGTTCGCCTGTCCCGGGGGTCGTTCGGGTCGATGTACTGGACAGTCACCCAACTCCTCACGCACCATTCGAGCAACGGCTGCAATTTGCGGCCGGGCGACTTGCTCGGCAGCGGCACCGTGTCGGGGCCGGAGAAGGGTTCGCGCGGTTGCCTGCTCGAGCTCGCTTCGCGCGGCGCGGAGCCGGTGCAACTGCCCTCGGGCGAGCAGCGGTCGTTCCTCGCCGACGGCGACGAGGTAATCTTCCGGGGCTGGTGCGAACGCGACGGCGTCACGCGAATCGGGTTCGGCGAGTGTCGCGGCGAAGTTCGGGCGGCTTCCCCAGGAGTGGAGTGAGCGCAATGGATGCGATTTGGCACGACATGATGGTCTCGGGAATTCCGCTCGCGGAGAAAGTGATCCGCACCGTCGCGGTCTACGGATTTCTCATCGCCGGACTGCGGCTCTTCGGCAAGCGCGAGCTGGGACAGCTGAACCCGCTCGACTTCATCGTGCTGCTCCTGCTCTCCAATACGGTGCAGAACGCCATCATCGGCAACGACAACTCGCTCGCGGGCGGCCTGATCGGCGCGGGCGTGCTGTTCGTGATCAACGACGTGCTCGTGCGATATTCGTATCGATATCCGAAACTGCGCCGATTGATAGAGGGGCGCGCCGAGGATCTCATCAAGGACGGCCACGTGATCGCGGCCGCACTCGGCCACAACCTGATCACTCGCGAGGAACTCCAGACCGCGGCGCGCAAGCAGGGGATCGAACATTTCAGCGATGTTTCACGCGCGCGGCTCGAGGTGAGCGGCGCCGTGAGTTTCGTGGTCAAGGATCCGACCGAGCTCCAGCGCTTCCACGCGGACCTGGTCGCGCGGCTCGAATCGATCGAGCGGCGGCTCCCGACGGCGGCGCCTTCGGGCGGAGCGGTCTGACGATACCGGCGGTGACCGCCACGATTGGAGATCGATGATGCGGAAACGCGATGTGGTGATGGCGGCGGTACTCGCCCTCGTGACGCTCGGCTCGGCTGCCAAGGCCCAGGCGGGCACCGACGTCTGGATCGTCTCGATGAAGCAGACCGGGATCGCCGTGAGCTTCGGCGATCCACGGAACGCCACCGACCGGCCGGGCTACGACAACCAGCCGTCGTTCACCGCGAAGGGCGATGCCGTGCTCTACACATCGACCGACGCGAGCGGGAAGACCGACAGCTGGCGCTTCACGCTCCCCGACGGCAAGCCCACGCGGCTCACGAACCTGCCGATGAGCCTGTATTCGCCAACGGTCACGCCCGATGGCAAGTCTTTTTCGTTCATTCGAGTGGAGCCCGACTCGACGCAGGGGCTCTGGAAGCTTCCGCTCGACGGCCAGGGCGCGGCGTCGAAGGTGTTTCAGAACCTCCGGGTCGGTTACCACGTCTGGGTCGGCGACCACACGGCGGTCGTGTACGTGCTTCCCCCGCGCGATGCCAAGCGCGGGACACCGAGCACGCTGCAGATCGCAGACGATCGCACGGGCAGGGCGGACACCGTCGCGACGAACGTGGGCCGCGCGCTCGCCAAGGTGCCCGGGCGCGACGCGATCACGTTCCAGCAACTGGTGAAGGACAGCCTTCCGTGGATCACCGACCTTGACCTGAAGACGAGACAGGCGCGGCCGATGGTGCAGGCGCCGAAGGGCGCCGACTATCACACGTGGGCGCCGAACGGCGCATTGCTCACTGCGGTCGGCTCGCGCCTCTTTCGCTATACCGACGACGGGTGGGCACCCGTCGCCGACTTCGCGAAGTTCGGTGTGAAGAACATCTCGCGCATCGCGGTGAGTCCAAAGGGCAACTGGCTGGCGTTCGTCGCGGAGGACAAAACGTCGCCGTGAACCGTCCGCTGACGCCGCCCGGAGAGTTTCACAATTACTTCGGGCCGCAGGCCGGTCGGTATCGAGAGTATCGTCCACGGTATCCCGAGGCGCTCTTTCACTATCTCGCGGTGGCCGGCGGCGGCACGCGCGTCGCGCAGGCGCTCCATTGGTTCGATCTCGATCCGTTCCTTCGAGAGGCGCGCCGCGTTCTCGTCCCCGGCGGCGTGCTCGCCGCCTGGTGCTATGCGCGCTGCACGGTGGACTCCGCCGTCGACGAAATCGTCGACCTCTTCTACACGGTGACGCTCGGTCCCTTCTGGCTCAAGGAGCGGCGGCTGGTGGACGAGGGCTACCGCACCATCGCGCTTCCGCTCGACGAAATGGCGCCCCCGCCGTTCGAGATGACCGAGCAGTGGTCGCTCTCCGAGTTCGCGAGCTACATCCGCACCTGGTCCGCCGTGAACAGGTTCATCGAGGTCCGCGGCGAGGAGCCCGTGTTCGCGTTCGAGGAAGCCCTCGCGGAGATGTGGGGCGACCCACGGCAACGCCGTCGCGTGAAGTGGCCGGTCCACTGCCGCATCGGCGAGATCCGCTGAGCGGGCTTGTCGGCGCACGGGGCACAGGGCATCGTTCAAGTTCTCCCACCAGCGGTCCGATGACTCCTGCAAAATCCAGTGCGCCGCGCAGCATGCCTTCCGGTCCTTCAGTCGTGAAGACGCTGACCGACGCAGCGGACGCCCTCTTTCGCTCCGCGGTCGAGGCGTGCCGCCAGCACGAGCGCGTTGCGCGCTGCACCGCCCGGGGCTGTTCCGACGACGAGTTGAAGGAGATGGCCGAGCTGTGCGAGTTGGGGCACCGACAGCTCGCGGCGCGCACCGCCGCGTGGGAGAACGCGGCCGTCGAGGGGCAGGGCAAGACCGACGATGCGTTCTGGCACGCCACGAACGCCCTCTGGCACGCGAGCCGCGAGTTCGCGCGGCGCCACCATTCCTGCGACGCCCTCACCACGAAGGTCAGCCGTCGCTCGACCGACACGCTTGGCGCGCTCACGCTCGAGTACGAGCTCGAGGCGTCGGCGCTGCTCGCGCTGAGCCACGCGGTCGCGGGGTACCGGAGGCAGCGCGGCGATGCGGAATAGCGGTCGCGGCTTCCGAAGTTGTACGGGGAATACCTGACACGTGAACTTTTTCTGAAACTCGGTGTGTCAGGATGACCAGCACCGCGGCTCCGACCGGGGGCCGCACATGGAGTAACAATGTTTCTCACGTTTGCATTCATCAGCGCACTCGCCGTCGCCCCCTCAGACACGCTTCCCGCCTCCGTGCCCGTCGCCGCTCCAACGCCGGTGCCCGTCGCCGCTCCGACGCCGGCGCCCCTGGCCGGTCCGATAGAACAGCCCGTCGGCATCGGCGCGCCCGCCTTCGACGGTGACACCACGCCGCGGCGACGCCGCAAAGCAGTCGAAGTCTCGGATGCCTACGCGTTCAGGCTGAAGGTCCATTACATCGCGAGCTATGCGACCATCCCGATTTTTGCGGCACAGGCGGTGGTCGGCCAGCAACTCTACGTCGCCGAGCAAGCCGGGAACCGGCCGTCGCAGGTCATGAGGGGCACGCACGACGTCATCGCGGTCGCGCTCGACGGGCTGTTCGCCGTGAACACCGTGACCGGTGCGTGGAACTGGTGGGAGACGCGGAAGAGCGAGGAAGGCCGCACGTGGCGCACGCTGCACTCTGCACTGATGCTGATCGCGGACGGCGGCTTCGCGTACACCACGTATCTCGGCCAGGGCGCCCGCTACACCCGTGGCTCGAATGCGGGGCGCAACCTTCACAAGAACTGGGCGATCGGATCCGCATCGGTGGCGCTGGCGAGTTACGTCATGATGTGGAAACCCTTCCGGCGTGACTGACGACCTCCGCCCAGCGCGCGAGCGCATCGTCGAGCGCGCGCTGGGCGGCGGTGAGCTCCTTGTCGAGCTTTCCCGCCTGTTTCGCCTTCGCGGCGCTGCCGTCGTAGAGATCCGGGTCGTTGAGCGCGCGGCGCAACTCGGCGACCTTTCGTTCGAGATCGTGGACCGCGCGCTCGGCATTGTCGGCGGTTTTCTTTGCGGCGCGCCGCGCGGCCTGGTCCTTCTGCTCCGCGGCGGCATTCCCGCGCGCGCGCAGTTTTTCCTGGCCGCGCCGCGCGTCCGAGGCGATCGCGTCCGCCGCGCGACGGGCGAGCGCCGCGTCGCGCAACTGACGCTCCCAGTCGACGAACGTGCCGCCAAAATCCACGAGCCGGTCGCCGTCGAACGCCCACACGCGCGTCGCGAGTTCCCGCAGCAGCGCGCGATCGTGGCTGACGAGCAGCACGGTCCCGTCGTAGTCCTCGATCGCGTCCTCGATCGCCTCGATCGACTCGACGTCGAGGTGGTTCGTGGGCTCGTCGAGCACGAGCAGGTTCGCGCGCTGCAGCACGATCACGGCGAGCGCGAGCCGCGACCGCTCGCCGCCGGAGAGGGTTCGGGTGGAACGGAACACCTCCTCGCCGGAGAAGCCGAAGCAGCCGAGGTGGTTCTGGATCGCGCCCCGCGTCCAGAGCGGGCGGAGGTTCTCGATCACCTCGTACAGGCTCGAGTCGAGCGGGAGCTTGTCGTGGTCCTGCCGGAAATACGCGGGCGTGACGGAGCCGCCGAGCTTCACCGCGCCGCCCTGCGCCTCGCGTTCACCGATCAGCGTCTGGATCAGCGTGGTCTTTCCCGCTCCGTTCGGTCCGACCAGCGCGATCACGTCGCCGCGATTCGCGGTCGCGGAGAAGTCGCGCACGAGCGTGCGGTTGCCGATCGCGATCGTGAGGGCCTCCGCGGAGATCACGCGGTCGCCGCCGCGTTCGGAGATCTCGAGACGGAGTTCCATCGTGCCGCCGGAGCCGGGCGGCGGCGTGAGGCGCGGAAGCCGGTCGAGACGCTTGCGGCGTCCCTTCGCCTGCGACGTGTTCTGCCCCGCCAGGTTGCGGCGGATGTAGTCCTCTTCTTTCGCGATCATCTTCCGTTGCTGGTCCACCTGCCGCTCCAGCGCGAGCCGGCGCTCGGCGCGCTGCTGGACGAAGCTGGAGTAACCGCCCCGGTAGGTTTCCGCGGTGCCGCCCTCCAGGTGGAGCACATGGTCGGCGATCTCGTCGAGGAACGCGCGGTCGTGGCTGATCACGATCACCGTCTCGTCGAGCTCGCGAATGTACTCCTGCAGCCACGCCGTCGTCTCGAGGTCGAGATGGTTTGTGGGTTCGTCGAGCAACAGGAGGTCGGCGGGAGCGACGAGCTGCGCGGCAAGCCCGACGCGGCCGCGCTCGCCGCCGCTCAGCGTGGCCACTCGGCGCGTCTTCGACTCTTTCGCGTCGAACGCGAGCCCCTGCAGCACGGCGTCGACGCGCGCGTGGAAGGTGTAGCCGCCCTCGTGCGCGAAGCGCTCGAGATCGTGCCCGTACTGCTCGAGCAGGGCCGCCGGTGCCCGCTCCCCGAGCTCGGCGAGCTGCGCCGCCTGCTCCGCGAGCGACAGCTCGAGCGCCATGACCGGCGCGTAGGGAAGCGCCGCGGCGTCCCATACGCTCACCGCCGCGCCGAAATCACGGTGCTGGTCGAGCAGCGACACGCGCAGCCCCGGCGTGCGCGCCATCGCGCCGCGCTCGGGCGTCAGGGTGCCGGTGATTATCTTGAACAGCGACGTCTTGCCGCTGCCGTTGCGGCCCACGATACCCCAACGATCACCCTTCCCGACCGTAAACGTTACGTCGTGAAAGAGGGTCGTTGCGCCGAATTCGACGGCGATGTCGGAAAGCGAGAGCTGGGACACTCACGAAAGATCGCTGGCGGACACGAACATTTGGAGTGCTGAGCCATGGCAATTGTCGAGACACTTGTAGCGGCGCTGCAACCGTGGGCCGATTTCTACGGTCACAACAAGGCGGTACAGGCCGGCGTCGAGTTCCTGCACGTCGGCGCACTGCTCGTTGGCGGCGGATTCGCCATCGCCTCGGATCGGGCGGCGCTTCGGGCGCTCAGCGCGGATCTCGAGCAGCAGAAGCACGTGCTGCGCGACTTCTCGTCGATCCACACACCCGTGATCATCGCGCTCACTGTGTCCGTCATCTCCGGCGTGACCATGCTCGCGAGCGACGTGGGGACCTTCCTCGTCTCGCCGGTGTACTGGACGAAGATGACGCTGGTGCTGCTGTTGCTCATCAACGGCTATCTGGTCAAGCGCGCGGACGAGAAGCTCAACGCCGACCCCTCCCCCGGCAACCGCGCTTGGAAGCATTTCAAGTTCAGTTCCATCGCCAGCATCACGCTCTGGCTCAGCACGACGCTTGCCGGCGTCATACTCCTCAATTCCTGATTCGATGACCGAGACGAATTCGTCCGATGATTGTGGAGGCTGCACGCTGCTCGGCCGCCGCGAGTTTCTCCGCGACGCCGCGTTCGCCGTGGCCGCGCTCGCGGCCGTGGGAGGCACCGCCGGCGCGATGCCCGTGCACTTCATGAACGCGATCGCCGTGCGGGACGAGATGGCGACCTATCCATTCCCGGCCGTCGACGGTGTCTATATCGACAGCAAGAAGGAAGTCATCGTCTCCCGTTCGGCCGGCCAGGTCTACGCCTTCATGCTCGCCTGCCCGCACCAGAACACGGCGCTGCGCTGGAACTCCAAGGACCAGAAGTTCCAGTGTCCGAGGCACCATTCACAGTACAAGCCCGACGGCACTTTCATCGACGGCCGCGCCACGCGCTCGATGGACCGCTTCGCCGTGGCGCATGAGGGCAGCAACCTCGTCGTGAACCTCGACAAGGTCTTCGAGCAGGATCGCGACGCGACGGGGTGGAAAGCCGCCGCCGTCACGGCCTAGAATTTCTCTCGTGGGTTGGGCGCGGCGCTCACAAGAAAAGGCGACGGGCGTCGTTAGCCGTCCGTCGGCGTGACGACGGTGAGTGACCCGCTCTCCAGCGCCCTCTCGGCGAGCGCCTTGAGCCTCGCGTCCTGATTTCGCTCGAGCGCGCGCACGTGGCGGCGCGCCCGGCGCATCGCCATTGGAATGAAGATGCGCGCGTTATCGAGATCGGCCTCCGCCTGCTTTACGCCGCCCTTGTTCGCGATCGCCCAGCTCGCGCGCGACAGCGTGGCCGTCGCCAGATACACGTCGATCGCGACGTTCGCCATTCGCTCCTGCTGGAACTGGTGCTCGATCACGTCCTTGCCGTGCGCGATCAGCAGCTTCTCGACGCCGACCGCGAGATCGTGAATCACCGTCGCAATCTGGTCGGCCTCATCCTTCAGCGCTGCGTGCGCCTGCGAGAAGTCCGGCTTCACCACCTGCCGCTTCACGCGCCCGCCGAGGAACGATCCGATCGCGCCGATTGAACGGAGCGGGTCGCGGAACGCCTTGCCGATCGCCTTGAGGTGCTCGCCCGGCTGCTGGAGTCCGGTCAGCGCGATGAGCGCGCGCAGGACCTCGTTGGTGCCCTCGAAGATCATGTTGATGCGCGAATCGCGCAGCGCCTGCTCGTATGGGAATTCCTTTGAGTAGCCGATGCCGCCCGCGATCTGCATCGCGTCGCTCGACGAGCGAAACACGAGTTCCGACGCGAACACCTTGCACGCGGCGGTCTCGAGCGAAAAATCGATCCCGCCCCTGTCCATCATCGAGGCCGTGAGCATCCACGCCGCGTCCGCCGCGTAGCACTCGGCGGCCGCCACCGCGAACTTGCGCTGGATCATCTCGAACGATCCGATGGGCCGACCGAACTGTTCGCGCTGCTTGGCGTAGGCGAGCGCGATGTCGAGGATGCGCCTCGCTCCGCGGGCAGACCCGGCCGCGAGGCCGAGCCGGCCCGTGTTGAGAATCTCGAGTGCGATCTTGAAACCGTGGCCGACGTCGCCGAGCCTGTCCTCGGCCGGAATCTTGACGTTGTCGAACGTGATCGAGCGCGTGTCGCTGGCCTTGATGCCCATCTTCTCCTCGATCTTGCCGAGCGAAACGCCGCTTGCGTGCGCGTCCACGATGAAGGCCGTCACGCGCTGCTTGGGCTTTCCGTCGATCTCGACCGGGACCTTGGCGAACACGGTGAGCACGCCCGCATAGCCTGCGTTCGAGATCCAGATCTTCTGTCCGTTGAGCGTGTAGCTCTTGCCGTCCGCGCTGGGAACGGCCGTGGTGCGCATCGCCTGCGCATCGGAGCCGGAGCCCGGCTCCGTGAGGCAGAAGGCGGCGATCAGCTCGCCGCTCGCGCACTTCGTGAGCCAGCGCTTCTTCTGGTCGTCGGTGCCGAAGAGCGTGATTCCCTTGCTGCCGATAGACTGGTGCGCGCCGAAGTACACCGCGAGCGCGCCGTCCGTCCCGCCGACTTCGCCGAAGACGCGAGTGAACGTCATCGCGCTCGCGCCGAACCCACCGTACTCCTCCGGGATATTCAGTCCCATCAGCCCGAGTTCGGCCATTCCGGTGCGGACATTCTCCGGGAAGCGCCCCTCGTGGTCCTGCTTTGCGGTGTCGACATTGTCCTTCGCCCACGAGCGGAACGAGTCGAGGATCGCGGAGAGGTTCTCCTTCTCCTCCTTGCTCAGCTCGGGAAACGGGAAGACGAGCGATTCGCGGATTTCGCCGAGGAATACGCCCTTGGTGAACGACGGGTTGTGGTCGGGGTCTGCGAGATGAATGGCCATGGTCAGGCCCGGTTGCTGGTGGCGTCGGTGATGAGCTTCACGGCACCGGCGGGATCGCGTACCTGGAGGATCAGCGCATCGAAGTTCTCGTGCTTGTCGAGATCGACGACGATCGTCTGCTCGGGCTTGTGCGTGTCGTAGAACACGAGCCGCCCTTCCGTATAGAAGGTGCCGGCGGTGATCACGCCGGGAATGTCCGCGCCGCCGACCCTCACGCCATGCCACCATCCCTTCGCGGCGGCGTCGTCCACGCGAGCGCCCTTGATGTGCGAGAGCGGAATCTGGAGGCGGCTCCGGAGCGCCCAGAGCTTGTCCCACCCTTCCACCTCGAACACGAGGCTGTCGCCCTCTAGCGTGATGTCGACCATCAGTGCGTCTCCGGTGTTCCTGCGTTGACCAGAAGTCTAGCGAATTCGCTGCTGTCGCCGCTGGCGAGCCGCGCCGCGACCCGCCCGCAGAGTGCGCCGACCGCGTTGCCCGTTCCACAGTAACCGCCGATTACCCACGTGCCGGGCCGCAATTCGGCCAGTACGGGAAGCCCGTTGAGCGTGTACGAGACGTTCGCCGCCCGCGATGTCTTGCAGCGCGCGAGCGGATTGAACGCGGCATCGCCGGGAAAGAACAGGCCGCGCCCGAACTGGCCCGCATAGTCCTCGACCAGAATTCCATCCGCGCGCATCGCGTCACGCTGGCGCGCGCAGTCCGTGAACTCTTCGTCGGACCCGGCGATGCGCAACGATCCGGGAAAGCGCACCGTGCCGGGCGCCTGCCCCGCGATCCGGTGGATTTCCTCGAGTGTGAGCTCATGAAGCCTCAGCGCCCGTGCGCGCCCGATTGCCGCGACGGCGTCGTGATGGAAGTCAACGGTGCCGCCGAGCAGGAAGCCGCCGTTTCGTCCGGCGGCGCCGGCGGCGACATCGTCGGCGTCGATCCCCACCACGCGGCGGCCGAGGTCGAGCAGCTCACTGACGGCGGTGAGGCCGGAGCCACCCAATCCGATCACGCACACTTCGGTGCTGAGATCGGAGTCGAGAGGGGCGAGAGTGCGCCACGTCCGGTCGTCCCAAACGGGGACGTTGTCGAGCGACTGCGGGTACACGGTCGTTGGTCGTTGGTTATTGGTAATTGGCGGGTTGATGCGAAATATGGTACCGCGAAGCCCGGCTAAGAACCAACAACCAATGACCGTCTCCTCGTTCTTGACGTAGATTCTCGCCATACCCAGCCGAGCCCAACATGCGCCGATGCTCACTTCTCTTGACTGCCGTTCTCGCCACCACCGCCGCAGCCCAGGGCGTCCAGGGTGACTACATCGCCAGGAACTTCAAGTTCGTCTCGGGCGAATCGCTCCCCGAGCTGAGGCTTCACTACACCACCCTTGGCACCCCCCGCAAAGACGCGCAGGGAACGGTGCGCAATGCCGTAATGGTTCTCCACGGCACCGGCGGAAACGGTCGCGGCTTTCTTTCCGCGAACTGGTCGGGCGAACTGTTTGGTCCCGGCAAGCTCCTCGACACCGCCCGCTATTTCATCGTGCTGCCCGACGACATCGGGCACGGCGGCTCGAGCAAGCCGAGCAACGGCCTCCACGCGAAGTTTCCGCACTACGACTACGACGACATGGTGAATGCCGAGCACCTCCTGTTGACGGAGGGACTCCAGGTGAACCACCTGCGCCTGGTCATGGGCACGTCGATGGGATGCATGCACGCGTGGGTGTGGGGCTACGTGTATCCCACCTTCGCCGACGGACTCGTTCCACTCGCGTGCGTGCCGGCGCAGATCGCGGGACGCAATCGCATGATCCGCACGATGATCATGGACGACATCACGGAAAGTCCCGACTACAACGGCGGCGAGTACTCCACCCAGCCGCGCGGACTGCGGGCTGCGATCGGGCAGCTGTTCATCATGTCGAGCGCGCCGCTAGTGCAGCACAGGCAGGCGCCCACGCGCGACAAGGCGGATTCGGTGATCCGGCGCTACATCGACAACGCGATGAAGACCACCGACGCGAACGACATGCTCTACTACTTCAACTCGTCGCGAAACTACGACCCGTCGTCGCATCTCGAGCAGATCACCACTCCCGTGCTCGCGATCAACTCGGCCGACGACTTCGTGAATCCACCGGAACTCGGGATCGCCGAGAAGCTGGTCGCGCGGGTGAAGCACGCCACCTTCGTGATGGTGCCGATCAGTGACCAGACGCACGGCCATGGAACTCACTCCTGGCCCGCGGTGTGGGATAGTCATCTCAAGGACTTCCTGGCGACGCTGCCCGAGCGTTGAGGAAACACCGCATGCTGATTCCAGCGTTTTCGCGAACGATGCGCCTTCTCGCGGCCGGGCTGCTCGCAGGGAGTGCCGCTCACGCGCAGGATCGCGTCCTTCGAGTGGTGAGCAGCGACAGCGAGCCCATCGCGTACGCGTTCGTCCAGGCGAACGGCGGCCATGCCCAGCTGACCGACGAATCGGGCCGCGTCAGCATCGGCTCGGGCAAGAAACAGATCCTCACGATCGAAGTGCGCCGTATCGGCTACACGCCGTTCTACGGCAAGATCGACTTTCCCGACACGGCAATCACGATCCCGGTCGTCTTGCCGCCTCTCGCCCAGCAGCTCGGCTCAGTGAAGGTCACGGCCGGCAAGATCAAGTCGTCACTCGAACTGAACGGCTTCTACAGGCGCTGGCTCGACGGCCAGAAGGGCGTGACCAGCGCCGTGTTCATCGGGCCGGAGGAGATCGAGAAGAGAAATGCGTCGCGAGTGAGCGCGATGCTCGGCGGCGTCACCGGCGTCTCCATGTCGCGCACGTCGAACGGCAACACCGTCGTGACGTCGTCCAGCGGCGGCAGCTGTCCGATGGCGATCATCATCGACGGCCGGCAGGTCTGTGCCGCGGCCGGCTGCAACGTTCGGGACTACTCGCACGGCCTGACCGACATGAATGCCGTGCTCATCGATCAGGTCATCGACATTGGCTCGGTGGCAGGGATCGAGATCTACAAGCGCGGAGGAAACATGCCGTCGGATTTCCACGTCGACGGCGAGTGCGGCGCGGTCGCCTTCTGGACCGGAGCCCGCAAACGCTAGCCGATCATTCGCCCAGGAATCTCGATCTTCCATCTTCGGTCTTCCATCGTAGTTTCTAGTTCTTTCCGTCGTTCCGGAACACCTTCCCGTCCTTCATCACGAAGCTGACGCGACGCATCGCGGTGATGTCCGTCATGGGGTCGCCGTCCGTGGCGATGATGTCCGCCTCCATTCCCGGTGCGATCGCGCCGATCTTGTCGCCGAGACGAAGCGACTCCGCGCTCACCGACGTCGCCGAGACGATCGCGTGCATCGGCGACTCGCCGGCATCTTTCACGCGACAGATGAGATCTTCGGCGTTGCGGCCGTGCGCACCGGCCACCGCGTCGGTGCCATACGTGATTTTCAGCCCTTTCGTCGCGAGCGCCTTGCGGATGGCCTCGGCCGCGAGCGGGATCGCGCGCTCCATCGCCGCGAATCCCTCGGCGTTGTAGTTACCGATGCCGTCGTACTTCGCCCGGTTGTCGAGGTAGTTGTGGAACACGAGCGAGCACTGCGGATCGAAGTACACGTTCTTCTGTGCCATCAGGTCGAGCTCGGCCTGCGTGACGAAGATGCCATGCTCCACCTGGTCGCAGCCGGCGTTCACCGTCGCGCGCACCGATTCGGCGCTGTGCGCGTGCACGAGCGTGCGGAGTCCCTGCGCTTTCGCTTCGCGGCACGCGGCCAGCAGCTGCTCGTCCGTCATCGACTGCTTGCCGCCGTCGCGAATGCTCGCCGAGGCGAAGATCTTGATGAAGTCCGCGCCCTGCGCCTTTCGCTGCTGCACGAGGGTGCGAAGCGTGTCGGGTGACCCGTGCGTCAGCGCGTTGAGCGACGTCAGGATGCGAGGGCCCGGGAGCCCCTGCGAGGCGATCCAGTCGCGCAGGTCCTTGTCTTCCGGCGAACCGGGGCTCTGGATCGTCGTGAATCCCGCCATGAGCGTCGCGTACGCATTCGCGGCCGCGGCCAGGATCGACTGAATGGGCGTGTCGCCGTCCCCGTTCGGGCCACCCGTGTGATAGCGCCCCTTCCGGTTGAAATACCAGGTGAGGTGCGAGTGCACGTCGATCAGGCCCGGCAGCACCGTCCTGCCGCGCAAGTCGATTTCGCGCGCGCCTTTCGGCACCGCGGCCGCCGGCCCGACGCGCGTGATCCTCCCGTTGACCATGACGATGTCGGCGTTGGACATCGTCGCCCCCTTTCCGTCGAGCAGTTTCGAGGTGTGAATCACGACAGTCGCGTCCTGCGCGGCAGCCGGCGTGGCGGCGGCGAAGGCGAAGAGAGCGGCGAACCCGATGAGACGGCGCATGGCGATCACTCCGAGGCTGGTTTGCGGGCGAAGCTGGCACTGCTCTGGTGTCCGAGGCGCTCGAGCAGGAGTGCGGCGCGCTCGGTCTGCATTCTCAAGGCGTTCAGGTTGACGCGTTCTTCCGGCGCATGCGATCCCGTTCCGAGTGCGCCGAGGCCATCAAGGCCGTCGATCAGCGGCGCGACAAACGAAATGTCACCCGCGCCGCGGGCGCCCGGATCGAGTGCGCGAACGGGTCCGTATCCGAGCGCCTGGCTCGCCGTGTCGTACGCCACGAGGATGCGCGCGTTGCCGGCGGTCGGCGACATGGCCGGATACTCATCGAGGAAGGTGATCTTCGCGTCGGTGCCGGGGAGATGTTTCGCGACGATCTCGCGCATCTTCGCGCGCGTCTTCTCCTTCTGTTCCTCCGAAATGAAACGCAGGTCGCCGTGTGCGACCGCTGCCTTTGCGATGATGTTGAGCTTGCTCGCCGCCGTGCCCTTGATGCCGACGGTGTCGTACTCGACGTCGGTTCCGCCGAGGATCGTGCCGACGTTGAACGTGAGGTACTGCTCGCCCACGAGCTGCACGCGGAACTCGTTCACGATGCGCGCGAGTTCGTAGATCGCGCCGTATCCGGCGCCGCCGAAGACGCCCGCCGAGTGCGCCTGCCGGCCCGTCGCCGTCACACGCCACGAGCTGGCGCCGCGGCGCGCGGTGGTGGCGTCGAAGCGATTGCCGCCTTCGAATGCCAATGCGATGTCGGCGCGCTTCGCGGCGTCGATCAGGTCCTTCCGCGTGACGGAGAGCGGATCGCCGGGATGCTCTTCATCGCCGGTGAACACGACGGTGATGTTCATGTCCTTCAGCGTGCCCGCGGCCTGCAGGGCCTTGAGCGCGAAGAGGATGATCACGTCGCCGCCCTTCATGTCGCCCGAACCGACACCCCTCGCCATCGAATCGGTGCGCACCCAGTTCGGCCCGCCGGGCTCGACGACGGTGTCGACATGGCCGATGAGCAGGATGCGAACGGCGCCCGGCCTGCCCTTGTGCTCGGCCACGAGGTGGCCCGCGCGCTGCGTGGCATCGGGGAGCGTGACCCATTTCGTCGCGAAGCCGAGCGAGTCGAACGACGCGCGGAATGCGGCGCCGACCTTGCGCACGCCCGCGAGGTTGAGCGTGCTGCTCGGGATGTTCACGACGCGCTCGAGGTACGCGACCTGGTCGTCGTGCGAGCGCTGGACGGTTTCGCGGATCTTCTGTTCGGCGGGCGTGAGCGCCGCCTGAGCATTGGCGAGGAGCGGCGCCGCGACGCAGAGCGCGGTGAGAAGGCGGGAGGCGCGGATCATTTCGTCAGTGCGATCGGCGGGATGGGAATGGCGCCGACCGAGACGGAGTTTCCCGTCACCACGCGACGATGATAGTCGACCTGGCCCAGGTGGTAGGCGAGGTGCGACGCGAGATGCTGGAGGAACATGCCGGTCTGGATCCGGTTCCCGCCGATCTCGACCGGAAACGGTTTGTCGAGCTGCGCTGGGTCCAGTGTGGTGAGCGTGCGCGTGACTTCGTCGGCCGCGGTCTCGATGCTCGACACGATTTCGGCGCGCGGCACGCCGCGCAGGGCGAACTCGGCGTCCCGGTCGCGAACGTATCCGGTCGCGCCGAGCTGGGTGCCGATGTAGAAGCGCAGGTTCCCGACGAGGTGCAGCGCCAGATTTCCGGCGGAGTTCGGAAGTCCCTTGGGGAGCTGCCAGAGATCGGCTTCGTTGGGGTACGCGAGGAGTTCATCGCGCAGCGAGGCGAGCTCGCGGTTGATGAGGCGGGAAACGTCTGCGATCGACATGAGAGCTCGTGTTCGTGGGAAGATTGTCGCGACCTGAAGCAACAAGCCGGCTATTTCACGCCTCGTAGCGCTTGGCGATCTTCACGCCGTAATAGATGCCGGGGCCGTAAGCGATGGTGCTGATGATGAAGGCAGTGAAGAAGCTGCCGCCGAGCGCCGTGACGAGATACCAGACAACGGTGCTCACGACCGTCCCACCGACGAAACCGCCGACCTTTTTCACGACAGCTCCCTCGAATGAGACGTGCGCTGCATCTGTATCTAGCTGGCATGGGGCATTCCTGCCACCCGAGGGCAGATGGAGAGCGAGGTCAACCGCGTCAGTTCCCCGGCATCCACTCGCGGGGTACATTCAGGATCGAATCGCCAGACCCTCACCCGGACACAGCGTGCAATCGAAAGACTGGGAAACCCTCTCCAAGGTCGAAGTGCTGGGCGACCTCGAGCCCGTGGTCGACAAGCTCATGGAGGCGCACGAGTCCAAGCGCGTGCTCTGGTTCCCCTCCGAGCTGCTCGCGCCGCCTGAAGGAGAGGACCCCGAGCGGCACCGGGCCGCCCTTCGCGAGCGCGCACGCGGCATTCACGATTCCGCGCGCGTAGCCGTGGGCCTGAACCTGCTCACGGAGGAGGGCCTGCCGCATTTCCACCGGTTGCTCGCGAAATACCTGGACAAGGACGGCTTCTGGTCGAAGTGGAATTATCTCTGGACAGCCGAAGAGGATCGACACGGCGCGGTGCTGCACGACTACGCGCGCGATTCCGACCTGTTCGATCCCCTCGTGATCGAGCAGATGCAGTTCGCCTACATTCGCAACGGATTCGACCCGTCGTGGGACAGCGATCCGTACCGTGTGTTCGTGTACACCACGCTGCAGGAACGCGCGACGCAGATCTCGCATGCGAACACCGGCAAGCTGTGCGGAGTGCACGAGCCGACCATCGGAACCATTCTCCGGAATGTCGCAGCCGAGGAAGCGCGGCACTACACGTTCTATCGCACGATCTTCAAGGAAGTGCTCGCCCGCGATCCCAACCGCGCGCTCGAGTCCGCGCTGAAGGTCATGCCGGCGATCGACATGCCGGGCGTGAAGATGCCGCATTTCCGCGATCTCGCCGACGTCGTGCGCCGCGTGGGGATCTACGGGCCGCGCGACTATCTCGAGATCGTGAAGGAACAGCTCAGCTGGTGGAGGATCGAGACGCTCGAGGGTCTCAACGCGATGGGCCGCGCGGCGCAGGAGAAGCTGATGGAAATCCCCGAGCGGCTGGAGCGGGTCGCCGATGCCATCGAGGCACGTAGCAAGGCCAAGACCTTCTCGTTCGACCTAACGTACGCGCGGGAGTTCGCGCTCGAGTAGAACTGCCAGGTGGTTGTGGGCTGACAGCGCTGTTCCGCATTCCGGAGAGAACCAATGTCATCAGTCATGCGCACCCTTGCCGTCCCCGCCGCCGCCCTAGTCCTTCTGACCGCGGCGGCCCGCGAGGACGGCGAGATGCGCGGCTACACCTCTGAATCCGCCAAGATCGAGCGAAGCTGGGAAACAAAGTTCCGCGCGATTCCGGAGCCCGGCCGGATGCGCGAGGCGCTGCGCCGCCTTTCGGCGCGACCGCATCACGTCGGATCGCCGTACGGCAAGGACAACGCCGAGTGGCTGCGCGACCAGTTCAGGTCGTATGGATGGGACGCGAACATCGAGGAGTTCCAGGTGCTGTTCCCCACGCCGAAGGAACGCCTCCTCGAGATGGTCGCGCCGGTGAAGTTCACGGCGAAGCTCGAAGAGCCGCCGCTCCCGCAGGATCCGACGAGCGGCCAGAAAAGCGAACAGCTTCCGTCCTACAACGCGTATTCGGCCGACGGCGACGTCACCGCGCCGCTGGTCTATGCGAACTACGGCGTCCCGGCGGACTACGACGAGCTGGAGCGCCGCGGGATTTCCGTGAAGGGCGCGATCGTCATCGTGCGCTATGGCGGCTCGTGGCGCGGAATCAAGCCGAAGGTCGCGTACGAGCACGGCGCGGTGGGTTGCCTGATCTATTCCGACCCGAAGGACGACGGCTACTCGCAGGGAGAGGTCTATCCCAACGGTCCGTTCCGCCCGAAAGACGGCGTGCAGCGCGGCAGCGTGATGGACATGCCCGTCTATCCCGGCGATCCGCTCACTCCCGGTGTCGGCGCGACGAAGGACGCGGTGCGTCTCGACCGAAAGGACGCCACCACGATCATGAAGATCCCGGTGCTCCCCATTTCGTATGGCGACGCACAGCCGCTGCTCGCGGCGATGACCGGACTTGTGGCGCCCGAGGGATGGCGTGGTTCGCTGCCGATCACCTATCGCCTGGGCCCGGGCCCGGCGCGCGTGCACCTGAAGCTGGCGTTCGACTGGAGTCTCAAGCCGATCTACGACGTGATCGCAAAGATTCCGGGATCGCAATATCCCGATGAGTGGGTCGTGCGCGGCAACCATCACGACGGCTGGGTGAACGGCGCGGAAGACCCGCTCTCCGGCCTGGTCCCGGAGCTCGAGGAAGCGCGCGCGATGGGCGAGCTCATGAAACAGGGATGGAAGCCGAAGCGCACGCTCGTTTACGCCGCGTGGGACGGCGAGGAGCCGGCGCTGCTCGGCTCCACCGAGTGGGTGGAGACGCATGCGAAGGAGCTCGCGCAAAAGGCGGTGCTCTACTTCAACTCGGATGGAAACGGCCGCGGCTTTTTCGGCGTGGGCGGATCGCACACGCTCGAGCGTTTCATCGGCGACGTGCAGAAGGACGTCATCGATCCCGAGACGAAGCTCACGGTGTGGAAACGGTCGCAGGCGCAGGCGATCGCGAGCGGGGACCGGAAGGCACGCGGCGAGGCGCGCGATCGCGCCGATCTGCGGATCGAAGCACTTGGCTCGGGCTCGGATTTCAGCCCGTTCCTCCAGCATGCCGGGGTTCCGACGCTCAACGGCGGGTTCGGCGGCGAGGACGGCGGCGGGATCTACCATTCGATCTACGACAGTTTCGCGTGGTACACGCGATTCAGTGACACCTCTTTCGTCTACGGCCGGGCGCTGGCACAAACGGTCGGATCAACCGTGATGCGGATGGCCGACGCCGACCTGCTCCCGTTCGAGTTCGGCAATCTCGCGGAGACGGTGCAGGGATACACCGCGGAGCTCAAGGAGCTTCACGACAACGTTGCGTCGCGGATCGCGGAGACCAACCGTCAGATCGATGACGGCATTTTTGCCGCGACGAACGATCCGCAGAATCCGCTCAAGGCGCCGAAGTCGGAGCCGCTCGCGCCGGCGCTGAACTTCGCGCCGCTCGACAACGCCGACGGATCGCTCACCCGCGCGGCGTCGCGCTACGAAAAGGCGTACGGCGCTGCGATCGCGGCCGGTGCCGATCCGATGACGTTCGCGCGATTCAACGAGATCGTCGCGCGGGCCGATCAGGCGCTTCTCGACGACAAGGGATTGCCGAAGCGGCCGTGGTACAAACATCTGCTCTACGCGCCCGGGTTGTACACGGGGTACGGCGTAAAGACGATGCCCGGAGCTCGCGAAGCGATCGAGCAGAAATCGTGGGCGGAGGCGGATGTGGAGATCGGCCGGATCGCAGCAGCGGTACAGCGCGAAGCCGATCTGGTGGGTCGCGCCACGGATGTGCTCGAGAAGAAGGCACGCGTTCAGCCGTGAGCTATGAAACAAAGGGAATGAGTTGACGGTTTTCGGAGTGACGGTGGTGAACCAACTACGACGGGACCGATCGTGCGCACGATCGGTCCCGTCGTAGTTGGTTCATTACTCTACATCCGACGCCCGGTAACCCACACCCTTAGTTGCGATAACCGAAATCCGAAGACTGTCGTTACAGTCTCCTCACTGAGCCGTCGTGAGGTACTTGGAGTACCAGGCGACGTATCTCTCGAACCGATCCCTCTGAAAACTCGGCCGCCGGATCCCATGGTACTCCCCGGGATACACGATCAGCTCCGTCTCGATCCCGAGTGATTTGAGGGCTTCGTACATCTGCTCGCCGCCCAGCACCGGCACGTTCGCGTCAAGCGCGCCACCGAGGAACAACGTCGGCGTCTTGATCCTGTCCGCGTGGAAGAACGCGGTGGAGATCTTCAGCCACTTGTCGACGTTCTTCCACGGCTGGCCGAGCTCGAGATCGTACTGCACCACGTACTGGTCGTGTCCGTACATCCCGAACACGTTCGAGACGCCGGCGCCGCTCGTCGCCGCCTTGAAGCGCGTATCCGAGGCGACGAGACAGTCGGTGAGCACTCCGCCGTAGCTCCAGCCGCCTACGCCGAGATGCTGCTCGTCGGCGACGCCCGACTTCACGAGGGCATCGACCATGCCGTGAATGTCGCGCACCTCCTTGTTGCACCAGTCGCCGGCGATCGCGACGGTGTATGCCGCACCGCGTCCTGAGCTGCCGCGATAATTCGGTGCCACCACCGCCCAGCCGCGTGCCGCGAGCAGCTCCTTCTCGAAATCGAACTGGAATGCGTCCTGCCCCGCGGGACCGCCGTGCACGCGAATGATCATCGGCAGCTTTCGGCCGGCCACGGCGCCCGCGGGGAGCCGCAGGATTCCGTGCACCTCGGTTCCGTCGTCACTCTTCGAGACCACGGGCTCGACGGTCGAGAGCGAAACTTCGTCGAGCCACGCGTTGTGATGCGTGAGCTGCCGCGTGGTGCCGTTTGATTCCACCGCGAACAGTTCGCCCGGCTCGCTCGGTGAGGACCCGAGCGCCGCAATGCCGCCGTCGGCGCCCTCTGAAAAGGCGTTGATCACGGGAACGGAACTCGTGATGCGGTCGACTCCCGATCCGTCCACGCGAACGCGAACGAGATACTGGCGCTGGTCGTCCACCACCGTGCCGACGATGCTCTTGCCGTCACGGGACCAGCGCGAACCGCTGACCATGCGGTCGAGCGACGTGGCAAGCAGGCGCGGCCCGCCGCCGTTGGGCGAAACGACCGCCACCGTGCCGAACCCGCCGCCGTAGCCGAAGTACTTCGGCTCCTGTCCCTGCCGGTACGCGACGAGCGAAGCGTCGGGGCTCCAGGAGAGCGGTCCCTCGTCGTTCCCCTGGAACGTCGTGAGCCGCCTCGGGTCAGCACCCGCGCGCGCCTCCACGACGTAGACATCGCCGTTGTCGTAGCGCTCGGCATCCGGTTCGCGCTGGCTCACGAAGGCGAGCCACTTGCCATCGGGCGACCACGCGGGCGCGCCGTCGTCCGTGTCGCCGCGCGTGATCTGGTCCGCCTTTCGCGTGGCGAGGTCGAACACGTAGAGATGCGCGCGCTGAGTGCCGATGAAGCCCTGGCCGTCCTGCTTGAAGTGGTACTTGTCCACGACGATCGGCTTCGGCTTCGCGTTCGCCGAATCCGCGGCGGGGTCCGGATCGCTCACCACGAGCGCGAGACGCTTGCCGTCCGGCGCCCACGCGAGCGACGACACGCCGCCCTTGATGTCGGAAATGCGCTCGGCCTCACCGCCCGCGCGATTCAGCAGCCAGATCTGCGATCCCTTGGAGCCCTGGCGCGACGAGAGGAACGCGAGCTGCTTGCCGTCGGGACTCCATCGCGGCGACGTCTCCGATTCGTCGCTGGACGTGATGCGCACCGACGTCGCCCCGTCCCAGCTCGTCCACCAGATGTCGCTGTCGCCGCGATCCTTCACGGAATCGACGCGCGTCACCGTGTACGCCACCCACGCGCCGTCGGGCGAGCGCTGCGGATCGCCTACCGTTCTCAAGCGGTAGAAGTCCGCGATCTGCAGCGGGCGTTTTGCGGGCGCTTGGGCGAGGGCGGCGCCCGAAACCATCGCCGTTGCGAACGCGGCGAGAACGAAACGAGGTATCACGGCGTCACCGGCTGCGCGCCCGCCTTCTTGAGCGCGGCGTTGAGCGCGGGCACGTCGGTGTTCACGATCGCTTCCCATCTGGCTTTCAGCGCCGCGTATGTCTTGAGCTTCTCGTTCGCTGCGTTCACCGCTGCTGCCGTGGGCGCTTCGTCCGCTTCCTGGATCGCGTTCAACGGCGCCGCAAACTCGGCCGTGATGCTGCCGAACGAAGCCGGCGCCGGCGGTCCGCCGCGGCCTCCGCGTCCGCCGCCTCCACCACCGCCGCCGCGGCCGCCGCGTCCGGTGTTCTCCGGTCCGGCGAGCTCCGCGAGTTTCTTGTCGAGCGCGGTGAGCAGGTCGCTCGCCGCGCCGGCCTGCGCCTTGCGATCCGCGAGCTGCGCGCGAAGAGCGCGCACCTTCGCCGCGTTCGCCGGCGACTCGAACGTCGCATCGTACAGCGCGAGCGAGAGCGAATACTGCTGCTGCATCGCGGCTGCCGTTGCCTTGATTCGCGGATCCATCCGCACGGTGAACGCCTGCGAATAGCTCTTGCCGTCGACCGTCAGCTTCGCTGTGTACTGGCCCGGATGCGCCCAGATCCCCTCGGGTTCGCACTTGGTGTTGTGCGGGGTCGCGGAAATCGGGAGCGAGCATTCGCCGGCCGGCGCGATGAAATGGAGATCCCACGCGTAGCGCTGAAGGCCGCTCTTGGTCGACAGCACCTGCGGTGCACGGAACCAGTACGATGGCCAGTTGCCGACGTCCTTCACCGGTTCGGCTGCATCGGTGCTCGAGAACCTGCGCAGCACGCGCCCCGCCGGCGTGAGAATCTCGAGCGAGACCGGCCCGGATGCATCACGCTTCAGGTAGTAGTCGATCACCGCGCCGTCCGGCGGATTCTCGGCGTACGGCTCGTCGGGCGGCACGGGCGTGTCGGTGTACATGCTGTACCGCACACGCGTCGCCGTCGCCGGTTTGAAGAGCGTGACGTCGCTCCCGGCCGCGGCTTCGCTCCACTGCCGAAGCGCCGAAATGTCGTCGAGAATCCAGAACCCGCGTCCGTGCGTGCCGACCGCCACGTCCTCGTCCTTGATGATGAGGTCGCGAATCGACGTCGCCGGCATGTTGAGCCGCAGCGAGTGCCAGTGATCGCCGTCGTCGAGCGAGAACCAGACCTGCGTCTCGCTGCCGGCGAAGAGAAGCCCTTTGCGCTTCGTGTCTTCCCTCACGACGTTGATCGTCGCGCCGCTGTCGATGCCGGTGACGATCTCCTTCCACGTCTTGCCGCCGTCCCTCGTGCGGAAGATGTGCGGACGCAGGTCGTCGAGATGGAAGGTGTTGATCGCCGCGTACGCGACGTTCGCATCGGAGTGCGACGCGTCCATGATCGAGACCTTCGCCCACGGGCCGATCTCCGGTGGCGTCACGTTCTTCCAGCTCTTGCCGCCGTCGCGCGTGACCTGAATCAGGCCGTCGTCGGTGCCGGCCCAGAGCGTGTTGCTGTCCACGGGACTCGGCGCGAGCGTGTAGATCACCCCGCGGCGCGTCACGGCCGCGGCGGGCGTGCCCGCATATTGTCCGACGTTCTTCGGGACCGCCCACGTCTCGCGGCTCAGATCCGGACTGATGCTTTTCCAATGCGCGCCCGCGTCGGTGGTCTGCCAGACGCGGTTCGTGCCAAGGTAGAGCTTGCGTGGATTGATAGACGAGAAGAGCACCGGTGCCGTCCGCACGTGGCGGAACAGCGTGTCCGGTCCACCGCCGCCGCCGCCGCGTCCAGTGCCGGCACTCGGGCCCACCGGCTGCACCTGTCCGGTGAGGCGGTTGAAGCGCGTCACCGACGCGCCGCCGTACACCAGATCCGGGTTGAGCGGATCCGGCGCGGCGTAACCGTACTCGTCCACTCCCACCGGATGGAACTCGCGATATCCGATGGTGCCGTCGTTGCCGCGGCTCGACACGCAGCCTGATCCCGAGTCCTGCTGCCCGCTGCAGAGGCGATAGGGAAACGCATTGTCCGCCGCGACGTGGTAGAACGCCGCCGTCGGCTGGTTGAACCACGAACTCCAGGTGAGCCCGTCGTTCACGGTGATCACGCCGCCCTGGTCGGAAACGAGCAGCAGGATGTTCGGGTCGTTCGGGTTGATCCAGTAGCGCTGGTAATCGTCGCCGCCGGGCGCGCCGCGATGCGCGGTCCACGTCTTGCCGGCGTCGACGGATTTCCACGCGACCGTGTTGGCCACGTAGAGAATGTCCGCATTCTTCGGATTGACCGTGATCGCCGCCTCGTCGTCGGTCTTGCCCGCGATGCGATTGTCCGTGTTGACGACGTGCCAGTTCTCACCAGCGTCGTCCGAGCGATACAGGGCGGCCGGGCTGGCCGCCACAGCCACGTACAACCGCTTCGGCTCGCTTGGGCTCACCGCGATCTGGATGCGGCCGAGTCCCTGAGCCACTGACGGCAGGCCGTTGGTCAGCTGCTTCCATGTGACACCGCCATCGATGCTCTTGAAGAGTCCACTGTTCGTTCCGCTGAAGGCGCCGTTCTCCCACGGTCCGTACTGGTGCGACCAGAGCGCGGCGTACACGGTGTTCGGGTCGTTCGGCGCGAGCACGACGTCCGCTCCGCCGGTGTAGTCATCCTTGAACAGCACTTTCTGGAAAGTCTTCCCGCCGTCGGTCGAGCGGAAAATTCCGCGTTCGGAATTCGGCCCGTACGGATGGCCGAGCGCCGCAACGAACAGGCGTTCAGGATTCGCGGGATCGATCGCGATGCGCGGGATCTGCTGTGTGTCGCGCAGTCCGAGATGCGTCCACGTCTTGCCGGCGTCCGCGGACTTGTACATGCCGTCGCCCGTCGCGAGATCGGGGCGGTGCAGTCCCTCTCCCGCTCCCACGTAAATGACGTTCGGATTCGAGATCGAGACGTCGATCGCGCCGATCGAGCCCGACGGCTGCTCGTCGAAGATCGGCGTCCACACGCGGCCGTAGTCGGTGGTCTTCCAGACACCGCCGCCCACCATGCCGATGTAGAACACGTTCGGCTGGCTCGGAACTCCGACCGCGGCCTTCGTGCGTCCGCCGCGGAACGGTCCGATGTTTCGCCAGCGGAGCGCGACATTGCCGGGATCGAAGGTGGACTGCGCCGTGAGTGTGCAGGCGAAGGGGAGCGCCGACGATGCGGCGACGAGCGCGAGGAGCAGGGCGAAGCGGCGGGGGACGGACACGATGACCCTCTGGCAGACGTGAACCCCCAATCTGCATTCGGCGCTCAACCAGAGTAAGTGAACGATGCCCGGCCTACTACCAACAACCAACGACCAATCACCGATTACCCCCCGCACCAACTTCGACGTCGAACGCCGCCGACCGAACCGCGCCCGAGCGCCTGAACTGCACCCACACCCGGTACCGCCCCGTTTTCGGAAACGCCCACGGAAACTCGAATTCACCAGGCATCGCGCCAGCCATCACCGGCATCGTCCCAATGGAAGGAGTCGTTCCCATCGGGTGAAGATGCACGTACACGCCGCCGTCGCTGCGCACCACCACCGCGTGCGCCGCCATCCCCATGTACGGCTCGACGGAGAGCGGCGCGCCGCTCGCGTCGCGAAGCGTGAAGTGCAGTCCGGCGTCGCCGCCGGCGACGTGTGCTCCGTTCGCACCGTCCCAGGAGAGCGTCGAGCCGTCGTCGAAGCGCGACGGCGTTCTCACGCCGTTCCCCACGAAGATCGCATCGTCCGCATCGCTGGGCTTCCACGCCATCGCCGGCGCCTCGCCGAGCGTCACCGACTGCACCATCGTCTCCGCGAATCCGTTCTCGTGCACGGCGTCGGCGAAGACGAAGTACTGGCCGGAGGGAAGAAAGGGCAGCGCCGCTTCGAACGTGAGCGAGTCGATCGCGACCGGATGCAGGTGCGCGAGCGCGCCGAGTCCGTCCTTCTTCACGAGAAAGAGGTGCAGCAGCTTGCCGTGGTCCGGAATCAGCGGAATCCACGATCGCTGCGCCGCCACAGTCGGGTCGATCGCGAATCGCAGGATGCGCGTGTGCGGCTCGGTGCGACCGGGCCGGGCCGTGCGGCCGCCACGGGCACTCGTATCGTCGCGCACCGTCACGCGGGCAACGGTGGGACGAAACACCGCGGCGGCGTACGCGCGGTCCTCTACCATCCACCAGATGCGCCCGCCCGCGAGGATGACGACGATGATCGCCGCGCCGCCCCACCGCACGCGACGCGCACGCCGGCGCACGTCGTCTCCCGGCGCCTCGCCGGGCGACAGCGTCGCCTCTCCCGCGGCGGCGCCGATGATCGTGAGCATCCCCGCCACGAGAAACACTCCCACAGCGGCGAGCGCGACGGCCATCGTGCGGTTCATCGTGAGCACGCCCTGCGCAACGGCTGTGTATGGCACCGTGGCCGTGCCGCTTCCGCCGGCTCCGTCGACGTGCACGATCACGGCATAGGATCCCTGCCGCATCACCCAAAGCTGGAGTGTCCACAGGGTCGAGTCGCCGGGAACGCGCGCGGCGTCGTCGGGTGGCGGTGCGTTCTTCTCGTCGGCCCCCCACGACCGTGCCGTCGCCGTTACCCGCCGCACGCCGCCGCCGGTGACGCGCACGATGATCTCCGCGCGTGCCGGGATCACCGCCGGACTGCGGATGATGACGCGCACGGGATACGGTCCTGCTTTTCCCTCGAAGTACGCGTCGGGGCTTCCGACGTGCGCGGCGCAGACGATCGAGAGCGCGAGCGCGCCGGAGACTATCTGGGTGCGCCGCGTGACGCTGCGGACGATCGTTTCCCGAGAGCAGATGCGGCCGGACCGCATCAGCGCCTCACTCGCGACATCCAGCCGCCCCACGCGAGCCCGACGCGACTCGCGATCGTTCCCGCCGCGGTGGCGATCATGAGACCGGGCACGATCGAAACGAACGGCGGATCGTCGACGCCGGCACTGACGCGCTCGGTGGGCCAGAACCGGTGCTCCCACGGTCCCAGGCGCGTGGAGTACGGCCATTCATGGCCGTGAAAGAGCCAGTTATGCGAATTGCCGTGCACCATGAACGTCGCCATCGGCCACTGCGCCGCGCAGAGCAGCACGACGAAGGTGGCGCCGAGCGCGAGCGAGAGGAGCCACGGATCGACGCCGGAGAGCCGCCGCCGCACGAGATCCATGCCGAACGCCGGAATGACGAGCAGGACCGGAAAGTAGGGCGGCCAGAGATACGTTCGCGGATTCCAGATCGGCGCGAGCCGTGGCACGGCGCTCACGTGCGGAAGGATCTGTCCTATCGCGAGCCAGAGAAGCATGCACACGAGCGCCGCGGCCGTCGCGGGATACGTGAGCCGTCCGGCGCGCGAATACCCAGCGAGCAGGAGCGGAAAGACGCCCGCCCACACGACGTAGAACACCGGAGAGTGCTGTTCGTTGGGCCACGAGTACTCGATCGTCCCGCAGGCGAAAATGAACGCGACGACTCCGCCGGCGCACGCATAGAGCCATGCATCGCGCACGGTGTCACGCTTGGCGGACCGGTTCTGCGCCGACGCCGTCAGCGCGAGCGCACCGACGACGATGCCGAGCATCCCCCAGAACAGCACCATGTGCGGCGGACTCACGATCTTCACGTCGAGCCCGTACGCGTTGTGCCACCAGTCGTCGAACGGCGCCGATGCGAGCATCGCGAACGTGCCCCAGATGGTGATCCACGCGCCGATCGGTCCGCGGAATCCCCAGAAGTGCACGCTCGCGGAATCGTCACCGCGGACGAAGGTCGTGTGCAGCACGATGTAGCCGCAGGCGAGGCCGGCGCAGATCGCGCTTACGTACTCCAGCACGTGCGGTGGCGTCCAGATCGTGTCGCGTCCCACCGTCATGTGCCACGAGATGTCCCACAGCAGCCCGACGACGATCCCGGCCGCGCACGCCACAATGGTGCCGATGAACCACGTCGGGATCGCGGGTGCGGCCCGTGCCGGGGCATGGGTTATGGTGCCGCTCACCCGTCGCTCGTCACCGTAGTTCCCCGTCGCTCGTCACCGTAGTTCTCCGTTGGAAGTGAGGGCCCGCACCTCTTCAGCTCTGCTACTTCACAAAGATCCGCTTCGGGATCATCACGTGCACGCCCACCGGCCCGTCGACGAGCTGCGTGATGTCCACGTCGCAGGCCGTGCTGACGAGCATGTACGCGTCGTCCTTGTTCATGCCCTTCATCGTGACGAGAAACTCGATGGCCTGCCGCACCGCGGTCTTGGTCGCGACGACCAGATCCTTGTCTATTCCCATGGCAATCCAGTGCGTCGGCGTCTCCCCGCGCGGCCAGGTGAGCTTGAGGTCCTTGCGCACGATCAGTTGAAAGCGTCCGATGAGTGATGTCTCGAGCGCGGTGATGTCCACCTCGCCGTTCCCCTGACCGGCGTGCCCGTCGCCGATCTCGAGCAGCGCGCCCTTCGTATGCACCGGAATGAAGAGCGTCGTGCCCGCCACGAGCTCCTTGTTGTCGAGGTTGCCCGCGTAAATGCCTGGCGGCGCGCTCGACACTTTCCCCATTGAGGCCGGCGGCGCGACGCCGATCGACCCGAAGAACGGATGCAGCGGGATGTCGATCCCGTCGGCGAAGTGCGCCATCATGGTCTTCTTGTCGAGCGGGATGATCTTCGTTTTCGCGTAGCCGTAGTCCTCGGGGATGAATCCGCTGCGTCCGCCGAACGAGTTGTAGGCGTACGGGATCGCGAGGTCGACCTGCCTGATTCGCACCTCGAGCACGTCGCCGGAGTCGGCGCCCTCCACATAGATCGGTCCCGTGAGAATGTGCCCGCCGGGTCCCTTGACCTTCACCGAGTCGGTGATCGCGCGCAGAGCCGGCTCTACGTCCGCCGGCTTCACGCCGGCCGCCTCGAGTCGCGCCGGACTGGACGTGAGCAGCGTGCTCACTTCCACCAAGTCGCCTGACCGAACGCGGAGCACGGGCGTCGCCGCGGCGTCGTAGTATCCCCAGGCGACGGTCTTCGGCGACGCCAGCAGCCGGTGCTGCACCTCGATCTTCCCGTACGCCGGTGCTTCGTTCGGAGGCGCGGCCGGAGCTGACGCGCATGCCATCGCCGCGCACCCGGCGACGGAGAAATAAATCAGGTTGAGTTTCATTTGCCGGTGCACGCCGCTGGCGTGAGTTCGAGGTCCGCGAGATAAACGGAGGCGGGCCCGGTCGGCCTCGACCCCGGATCGAAAGTCACCATCAAGTCCAGCTCGGCCGCCCGGAACGTGAGCGGCGCCGCGCGCGCGAGCGTGCACGCGAGCGACTTGCGAAGCTCCTCGGCTTCGTGCTCGGTCGTCGGCGTCGCGTGGATAGTGGCCATCGCGGACACGACCCACACCGTGTCGGTTCCTTGCACCGCGAATCCCGGCGCGAGGATCAGCTTGCTCGCCTTCCTCGTGGCGAGCGCCACGGCCCGCGCCTTCATGAGTTCCATCGATCGCTGGCCAATTACACGGGACCACGGATACACCCGCATGAACCAGAGCGCGATCAGCACACAGAGGAGCGCCATCCAGGCGAAGTGCGTGGGGCCGAACGATCCGGTTTCGGGAACGGCCCCCGTGTGCTCTCTCCGCACCACGAACGAACCGGCCGCCAAGTCGTGCAGCGACTGATGGCTGATGCGATTCGCGACGACGAAGTACGAATCGACGACCACCACGCACAGGATCGGCACGCAGATCGCGAACGCCGGCCCGGTCTGCAACGGAAGCCCGCGCTCGAACCCGATCGCGAGGAACGCGAGCGGAAGCGCAATGCCGATCGACATGAACCAGCGCACCGCCGCGGCCGACACGGAGAGCGGCTGCCCGAGCGCGTCGACCACGCGGATGCCGAGCACGAACTTTCCGATCGAGTATCCGTCGCCGGCCCCGGTGTAGCTCACGATGAAGTAGAACGACACGAGTGCGGTGATCACGGCATCACCGGCGCGGCCGGGCGCGCTCGCGAGCAGTCGCGAGATGATCAGCGACGGGATCGTGATGACGACGAGATCGAGCATGTTCGCGAGGAACCGCGCCCCGAGCGACGCGAACACTCTCGGGCGTTCGGCTGCAAGATCCCCGGCGCTCGTCACGCGGTCAGCTCCGCTCGCGGATGAAGAAGATGTAGTCCGTGGCTTGCGGCGCGCCGCCCTCGCCTCGCACGATGCGCGCCACCTGCCCGCGATGGTACGCGCCGTGCAGCGCGATGTGCAGCAGGATGTCTTCGACCGTGTTCACGAATTCGTCGCCCTTCGAGTTGCGATAGCGAACCCGTCGTTCGAGTTCATTCGTCGAAAGTGTCTCAGCCAGGAGTGCGAAGGCGGAGTGGTTCTTCGCGCCGAGCGCCGTGCACTGGTCGAGGTCGAGTGCGGGCCAGGCGGAGAACTCCGGTTCGCGCTCTTCGATTCGCGAGAGCCACACGTGCTCGGCGGCCAGCAGGTGCCCGTAGAGCCGGAGCGCATCGAGCGGCGCGGCGTGCATCGCGCGGAGGGCGTTCAGCGTGCGTGCGTCGGCCCACACCATATGGTCGTAGAGCCGCCGGATATGCGCCGTCATGACGAGCGAATCTCCTGTGACAAGCTTTACCTATCGGGTCACGGCCAATCTCGCGCGCGCCGCGCGGCCGCGCTACGCCCGGTCGCGCCGGACCACGAGTTTCTTTCCCTTGATCGACGTCGCGTTGAGCGCGGCGATCACGTGGTCCACGATGTCCTTCGGCACGAGCACCGTCGAATGACGCTCGGCGATCTGGATGGATCCGATCGACTCCGGGCTGAGTTTGGCCTCATTGACGATCGCGCCGACGATGTCGCCGGGCCTGATCTTCAGCTTGCGGCCGCCGCCGATGTAAATGCCGGCCAGCTCGCCCGGGCGGCTGCGCGAGCTCCCCGGCTTCGGAGGGCGCGACCGCTCGAGCGACGCGCGCGGGCCCGCGGAGCGCGCGTTCGATCCCGGGCGTTCCGCCGCCGAGGGAATCTCCGCTTCCTCTTTCTCGCCCGCTGGCGACTCCGCGCGCTTCACCGCCGCCGCCGCCACGTCCAGCAGGCTGAATTCCTCCGCGAGCGACTCGACGATGGCGCGGAACGGGTCGAGTCCGCCCGCGATGATCGCTTCCCGCAGCGCGGCACGCGTCACCTCGAGGCGCCGCTCGCGCAGGTCGGCCACCGTGGGCACCGCCGCGATTTCGATCTTCTGCTTCGTGAGCAACTCGATGTTGCGGAGCATGCGCTGTTCACGGGGCTCCGCGAAGGTGATCGCCACACCGGCGCGCCCCGCGCGCCCCGTGCGCCCGATGCGATGCACGTACGACTCGGCAGCGACCGGCACGTCGTAGTTCACCACGTGCGACACGTGCTGCACGTCGAGGCCGCGCGCGGCGACGTCGGTCGCGATGAGCAGGTCGGTCTTGTTCGCGCGGAACTTCTTCATCACGCGATCGCGCTGCTCCTGGTTGAGCCCGCCGTGCAGCGCCTCCGCGCGATACCCGTGCGCGTTGAGCGTCTCCGTGAGCTCGTCCACCTCCGTGCGCGTGCGGCAGAAGACGATGGTCGAAACCGGCTGCTCGACGTCGAGCACGCGGCTGAGCGCCGCCATCTTGTTCGCGCGGGCCACGATGTACGCCACCTGCCGCACCTTCGCGAGCGTTCCCGCCGCCACGGGCTCTCGCTCGATGCGAATCGTCGTCGGCTTGCGCAGGTGCTTCGCGGCGATCGCGGAGATGCGCGGGGGCAGCGTCGCCGAGAAGAGCGCGGTCTGCCGCTCGGGCGGTGTGGCGGAAAGAATCGCCTCGAGATCCTCGGCGAACCCCATGTCGAGCATTTCGTCGGCTTCGTCGAGCACGACCATCTTCACGGCCGCCAGGTGGAGCGTGCGACGCCGGATGTGGTCGAGGGCGCGGCCCGGCGTGGCCACGACGACGTCCACGCCGCGCTTGAGCGTGCGAATCTGGCCCTCCATCGACGCACCGCCGTAGATCGGCACTGCGATCACGCCCAGCGGCTTCCCGTACTTGTGGACCGCCTCGGCCACCTGCATCGCGAGCTCGCGCGTCGGCACGAGAACCAGCGCCGCGGTGCGTTCGCGCGTAGGAGCATTGGGGGCGACGAGATGCAGCAACGGCAGCGCGAACGCGGCGGTCTTTCCCGTTCCCGTGGCGGCCTGGGCAAGCACATCGTGCCCCTCGAGCAGCAGAGGAATGGCGGCGCGCTGGATGGGCGTCGGCTCTTCGTACCCGAGCGCTGTGAGCGAGGCGAGGAGCCGTTCGTCGAGTCCGAGAGTCGAGAACCCAGCGGTAGATTGTGAGTTCTCAGTGCGTGGAGTCATGCAGGAAACATACCCGATCAGCGGGGTGGGGCGCTGGCGCACGCCGTTCCCCCACCGCAATTTCGAAATGTCCCGATCCAACCTGTCGCCTGGAGACACCGATGGCCCCCACCTTCCCGTCCGTCGATAACGCCACTTTGAAGGCACTGCGCAAAGGTGATACGAGTGCCCTCGAACGCATTCACCGCGCCGCCTATGCCGCCGTCCTCGCCGAGGCCAGCCATCAGAGCGGCGACACCAGCTTCGGGCCGCCCGTCGCCGAACTCGCGATGCTCACGGTTTGGGAGGCTCGCGCGCACATCGAGAACGCCGAGGAGCTCGAGGACGCGATCCATGCCGCCGTGCGCGGCGGCGTGACTCGCGAGCAGCGCCGGCGTGTGGCGCACAAGGACGGGGGAGCACCGTCGGCCGCGGGCACGGTGGACTCGACCTGGACGCACATCAAGGCCGAGATCGCCAAGATGCCGGCCACTCCGGGAGCCCGGAAGCACTCGGAACCCAAGCATCACGTCGAGAAAGTGAATGCCGACGGCGGGCGCGGTGTCATGATCGCGGTCGGCGTCCTGCTGCTCGGCGCGGCGGCGGTCGGCGGCTGGTTCGTGCTGCAATCCGGTGCGCACGGCCAGGCCACCTCATCGTACACCCTCCCCGACGCGAAGAACGTGACGGTGACGGTCGGCCAGCGTGGCAACCTTCCGCTCGGCCCGGGCGACACGGCCGCGATCGGATCCGACAGCAGGATCACGGTCGGCGGCGATTACGGAACCAAGGTTCGCGCGGTGAGAGTGGATGGGAGCGCCAACTTCCACGTGTCGAGCGGCGTGCACTTCGAGGTGAACGCGAAGGATGTGTCGATCGGCACGACGAGCGGGTCGTTCGCCGTTCGCGCGTACAAGGACGATCCCGCGATCATCGTGCGCGTGAAGGAAGGCGACGTGAAGGTCGACAGCCCGAAGGAATCAAAGACGATCTCCGCCGGAAAGTCGATTGCCGTAGCGAAGGACGGCACGATGTCGGAGCCCGCGCCCGCAGAGGTCGATCAGGCGCTTGGCTGGACGGAGGGCAAGGTCGATTTTACGAACACGCCGCTGAAGGTCGTGATGGCCGAGATGGCGCGCTGGTACGATCTCCCGGTGACGACGAAGGATACGTCGCTGTACTCGCGGCCGGTCACGATGGCCGTGGCGCTCGACTCGAAGAAGGACGCGATCGCGGCGCTGGAGCAGAGCGCATCGGTGAAGTTCACCTACGATAAGGATTCGAAGCCGGTGCTGCAGGACGCGCCCAAGAAGGCCGGGAAGCCGGCCAAGGCGGCGAAGGCGGCGCCCGCGAAGAAGAAGGGGAAGTAGCCGCTTCTCGAGCTCGCGCAGGCAAGCTGTACCACGAGTAAACGGTTGTTGGTCCTTGGTCCTTGGTTAACGAATTAGCCCTGACCACGAGCGCCGTCGTGCGGCTCGGTGCCAGGGCTAATTTGTTAACAAACGACCAACGACCAACGACTGTTTACCCGCAGTATCAGGTAACCAAAAAGTCCTACCTTTTCGCTCGCCTCAGATCCTTGAACCGAATCATGTGCCTCTGCTGCTCATCGTACAGCGTCAACCCCAGCGCCCGAACCCCCTTCCGGATCGTCATCACCGGCGCCTCGTGGAAGATCGGGTTCTCGTCGTGCGCCCGCTGCAGCATGTAATTCGGAATGCGCGGACCCAGATGGTGCACGTGGTGCAGGCCGATGCTCCCGGTGAACCACTGGAGCACCCTCGGCAACCGCAGATATGAGCTCCCCTGGACCGCGGCCGTCGCGTAGTCCCAGTTCTCGTGCGATTCCCAGTACGCGTCCTCGAACTGGTGCTGCACGTAGAACAGCCATACGCCCGCCATCGTCGCGAGATAGTACGCCGGCAGGTAGATGACCAGCAGCGACTGCGCGCCCGCGGCGAGTATCAGCGTCGCGATGAGCCCGCCGATTGCCACGTTCGTCATCCACACGTTCCAAAGCTGCTTCGTGCCGGTCGCGATCCCGCGTGAGCGGAAGCGCTGCAGCACCATCATGTGCAAGGGTCCAAGCCCGAGCAGGACCGCCGGATTGCGGAACAGCCGGTAGCGGAACCGTCCCCACGCGTTCAACGCGAGGTACTCGCGCACGGTGATCGTGGTGACGTCGCCATTGCCGCGCCGGTCGAGATCGCCCGAGGAGGCGTGGTGCAGGGCGTGCTCCCGCCGCCACTGTGCATAGGGGGTCAGGGTGAGGACGCCGGTGATGAAGCCGACGGTGTCGTTGACCTTGGGCCAGGGCAGGAACGACCCGTGCGAGCAGTCGTGCATGATGATGAACGTCCGGATGATGAATCCGGCGGCCGGCAGGATCAGGGCGATCGTCACCAATGGCGCCACATGGAGCATCCGGTGCATGGCCACGAGGGTCACTACCAGCAGGCCCAGCGTCGTCACCAATTGAAAGAGCGACCGGCCCACGTGCGATCCCTGATAGCGAGCGACTACTTTACGCCAGTCAGAGGCACGGGACTCGGGCCGCCCCGGAACTTCGTCGTTCACCTTCTCCGGTTCAGCACTCAAAGTATTCTCCGTATTCTCCAGTTATCTCAATCTACCCCAAAGGGCGGAATTCGGACCGCCGGACCGGGGAGGTTGCGCTAAGTGGAGGTATGCATTAGGCTTCGATCAGGACAATTGCGCATTCGGCGCGCACGTCCGACTGACCACAGGGCCCTGCTCTCGCGGTGGCCCTTTTGTTTTTGTCAGGCACAGCCGACGGTCTAACACCAGTAAGGAGTAGCACAATGCGTACGACAGGTACCGTGAAGTGGTTCAACGACGCGAAGGGCTTCGGATTCATCACGCCCGAAGACGGCGCGAAGGACTGCTTCGTCCATCATTCGGCCATCCAGGGCCAGGGTTTCAAGTCGCTTGCCGAAGGCGAGCGCGTGGAGTTCGACGTCGTGCAGGGCCAGAAGGGCCCGGCCGCGGAGAACGTCACCAAGCTCGGCTCGTAAGTTCGAATGATCGAAGTCAAGCTTGACGAAGGCGACAAGATCGACTGGGCGCTCAAAGCCTTCAAGAAGAAGGTGATGAAATCAGGGATCTTGCGTGAACTGCGGCGCAGGCGGCACTACGTGAAGCCGAGCGAGGCTCGGCAGCTCAAGTCCGCTGCGGCTCGCCGGCGAGGAAAACCGAAGCGTCAGGCTCGATAGCCAGGAGAGGCAATGATCGGACCGTTCCAGTTCGAAGATGGTGGACGAGCGTATGCGTGCACCGTCGAAGAACGACGGACGGCGCCTATGGGAAAGTGGTGGTGGTTCGAAGTAAGCGGCGATGGGCAGCGATATGCTCCCTTCGAAGCTGAAACGAAAGACACACAGACCTCGGTGAAGTCCCGCGTCATCGCTTTTTACAACGCCCGGCTTGAACGCCTCGCGCAACCCGTCGTGCCCAGGCAACACTGGGCCCGCCGGGACAAACCGGCAGCTCCCGCTGCGCCCAAGGAAACTTAGGCTTGCGGAACTGAAAATCAGATGCGCGCGGTCACCTCGGTGGCCGCGCGCATTTGCCTTTTAACGGCGAGTAATCGGTCGTTGGTCATTGGTCGTTGGTTCTTGGCAGTCGCTAATGACCAAGAACCAACGACCAATGACCGATTACCCGCTTTTCAGTCGTGCCGGTTTACATAGCCGGCCCGATAATCCTGTCGAGCTCCTTTTTCCTCGCTTCCAGATCCGTCCGCAAAACCTTCAACCGATCGACCGCATCCTTGCCCGGTTTCTGATCCGCCCCGTTCGTCATCGAGTACAGATAGGTGATGTGCGTCAGCAGCTTCGGTTCGCTGTAGCGGATCGGTGTGGTGATGATCTTCGCCGCGAGCTCGTTCAGCTTCGTGAGCTGATCGAGCTGCGCACCCGTCGCGCCCTTCAACTTCTGCTGCGCCTGTCGCAGCCGCGCGACCGTCTTGTTCGCGTCGCTCACGAGCTCGCGAACGGCCATGTTGTGGTTGAACTGCGCCTTCAAGTCCTCGAGGGTGATGCCGTCGCGGAGAATGCGCGGATCCTCGACCACCGTCAGCGACTGCGACGTTCTGATGGATCCAGCGGTCAGCCTCACCGAGTAGAGACCCGGCACTGCGGCCGGTCCGTTGCCGCCCTCGACGCCGGCGCC
>Ga0208716_1000029_pt1 | contig 44350 bp, 45 predicted proteins | sample NGESurdeep092012_8_FD_184482 | JGI IMG/M metagenome (GOLD analysis project Ga0208716, IMG submission 184482) | Arctic peat soil microbial communities from Barrow, Alaska - NGEE Surface sample 415-3 deep-092012 (SPAdes) | ecosystem: Environmental > Terrestrial > Soil > Wetlands > Peat ...
CCCTGAACAACGAGCGAGAGCGCTACCCCGCCTTCCGGATACCGATGATCTGCCTGCCCGCGACCATCGACAACAACATCCCCAACTCCGAACTGTCCGTCGGCGCGGACAGCGCGCTCAACCTGATCGTCGACTCCATCGACCGCGTCCGGCAGGCCGGCACCGCATCCAAACGGTGCTTCGTGGTCGAGACGATGGGCGGCCGCTGCGGGTACCTCGCCCTGCTGGGCGGGCTGTCCGGCGGCGCCGTGCGGGTGTACCTGCACGAGGAGGGCATCACGCTGCGCGACCTCTCGCACGACGTGGAGCGGATGGTGGACAGCTTCCGGGTCGGCCAGCGCCTGTTCCTGACCGTGATGAACGAGAAGGCCAGCCCGATGTACACCAGCGACTTCCTCTGCCGGCTGTTCGAGCAGGAAAGCCACGGGCTGTTCGACGCCCGCGAGCTGGTCCTCGGCCAGACCCAGCAGGGCGGCACCCCGACGCCGTTCGACCGCATCCTGGGCGTCCGGCTGGCGGCCCATTCCATCGACTGGCTGAGCAACCAGATCGACACCCACAAGACCGGCGGCGCCGTCATCGGGCTGCATGAGGGTCGGGTCAGGGTGCTCTCGCTGCGGCGCTCGGAGGAACTCGCCGACTGGGAGAACCGGAGGCCGCTGGACCAGTGGTGGATGCGGCTGCAACCGATCATCGACGTGCTGGCCGGCCGGCTGTCCGTGGGTGTGCACTGATGCACTGGTCAGGACGGGTGCACCCGGCGGGACCATCAGTGACCGATCAGTAGGGTCGGTGCACGTGGCCAACGCTCAGCAGTGGTTTTCCGCCGCCCGTCCGCGCACCCTGCCGGCGGCTGTCGCGCCCGTCCTGGTCGGCACCGGGGCGGGGATCGCGCTGGGTGGGTTCTCCTGGTTTTGCGGTGGCCTGGCGCTGATCGTGTCGCTGGCCCTGCAGGTCGGCGTCAACTACTCCAACGACTACTCCGACGGGATCCGCGGCACCGACACCGAGCGGGTGGGCCCGATGCGGCTCGTCGGGTCCGGCGCGGCGGCACCCACGACGGTGCGGAAGGCAGCGTTCACCTGCTTCGCCGTGGCGGGCCTGTGCGGCCTGATCCTGGCCGCCCTGACCTCCTGGTGGCTGGTCCCGGTCGGGGTGGCCTGCGTCGCCGCCGCCTGGTTCTACACCGGCGGGCCGCGGCCGTACGGGTACGCCGGGTTCGGCGAGGTGTTCGTCTTCGTGTTCTTCGGCCTGGTCGCGGTGCTGGGCACGACATATGTTCAGGCAGGCCGGATCTCGCTGAGCGCGGTGATCGCCGCGATCGGCATCGGGCTGCTCGCCTGCGCGTTGCTGATGGCCAACAACCTGCGCGACGTGGCGACCGACGCTGCGGTTGGCAAGCGCACCCTGGCCGTGCACCTGGGTGATCCGCTGAGCAGGCGGGTGTTCGTGCTGATGATCGCCGGTGCATTCCTGGCCGTCGCCGTTGTCGGCGTCCGCCACCCGTGGTGCCTGCTTGCCCTGCTGGCGATTCCGCTGGCTGTCGCGCCGGTTCGCGCGGTACTGGCCGGCGCCAAGGGGCCCGCGCTGATCGCGGTGCTCGGCGGCACCGCGCGGGTGGAGATCGTGTATGCGGTGCTGCTGGCGATCGGGCTGAGCCTTGGCGGCTGATCGCTGAGTTGATCAGCCGCCGTCCCGGAATCGCGTTTCCGGTAGCGGTCGGTCATGCGAGAACCGCCACCCCGCTGGCACCATGGAGGCATGTTCATCGCCGGGACGGAGCGGTGGAAGGTCACCATCGCCGAACCTGAAGCGCTGCGCATCGGGCTGTACATCCGCGACGTCGCGGGCCTGGAACCGCTGACCGAACCCGCCATTCCGCCGCTCGATCCGCCGTGCGACGTCTGGCCGGTGTGGTCGCGTCGGCCCATCGATGTGCCCACCTCGGGTGCGGTCCGGCTGCTCGGCGGCCGCGACGTCAACCTGGTGGTCGCGTCGGGGCAATGGGCGCGTTGGTGGACGCACGCGCTCGACGTCGGTACCGGCGCCATCGACGACTTCCGACCACCGGCGTTTCTGCCCCTGTCGGGAGTACCCGACCTGCGCGCCCTGGTGCAGCGCCACTTCCACAACGCAAATCTCTGGTCCGACGGCGTCAATGACGACCCGCGCACCAAGCACGCGCTCAGCGCCCCCGGAGCCGGGCTCAACGCCATGATGCGGGACCTACCCAAGACTCTGGGGCGGCGGCCGGCGCAGTTCTCGATGCGGATCACCGTCATCGGTGTGCAGTCCAAGCACGCCTGGTTGCTTGCCCCGGACCATGTGCTGATGACCCGGCACCTGGTGGCCGACATCGACAACGTGTTGGACTGGCTGCGTCCGCGAATCCTGGCGCTGGGCTGACAGCCCGACAGGCGCTAACTGCACTTTGTGGACAAGTCGGCGGTGGTGACGGCGAGTCTGGCTATCCTTCCGCGTTCGGCCATCGGGGTCGGGCAGCGGGGAGGGACACATGCTCGACCGGAGATCAGTGCGCAGCGCCCTGGCGCTGGCACTGGCGGCGGTGCTGGTTGTCGGCGTCACCGGATGCACTGGCGGCGACTCGCCATCGGCCCGCACCACCGTGGAGAAGGTCTGGACCGCAGCCGGCATCGCTCCGGTCAGCGAGGTGCGCGCCGTCGGCGGGGTTGCCGTCGTGTACGGCACGGCAGGCCACGACCTGATGGTCTACGGCCTGGACCCGGTGACGGGAGCCCAACTGTGGAGCAAGCCGGCTGCGCTGCCCACGAATCAATCGGACTCGATCGAAGTGCGCGAGATCGACGGCGCCGTGGCCTATCTCCGGCCCACCGGCACCGCACGGCTCTCCCAGCTGGTGCTCGCCGACCCGACAACCGGCGCGGACCTCACCGTGTCGGCGGCGCGGTACTGGTACACCCTCCCGGGACGGTGCAGCGACGACGCGTGGGTGTGCCCGACCTCGTACGTCCAACGGAGCGACGGGCGCTGGGATCTGCGACGGTTCCGGGTCAACCGGGCCACCGGCGACACCGTGCCGGTCGAGGTCGCCGACCCCGCGACCGACGGCTACCAGCTGCCGGTCGGCGATCTGTTCTACGCCTACCCCGCGGACGGAACCACGCAGATCGGCCGCCGGGTCGACGGTTCGGTGCTCTGGACGAAACCGTCCAGCGACATCTGGGGACCGGCGTTGCCCAAGCCGTGGAACTTCAACATGTCGGATAGCGCCGGCCACGGCTTCGTGGTCGTCACAGCGGAAGGACGGGGCACCGATCAGCCCGGCGGCACGCAGCTCGACCTGGCGAAAGACGTTGCGAGTGCATCGGTGTCATTGGCCGACGGAGGCGTCCGGTGGGTCAGTCCGGGCGCGGCGGTCGGGTGCGGAGCTGACCCCTACCTGTGGTGGGACGTCACCAAGGACTCGGCGGACACGCCCGCCTACCGATGCCGGTACACCGGGACCGCGGTCAGGAACTGGAGCGCACTCAGCGGAGCGCAGCTGACGACGACTGGCCTCTCGGTCACCATCGAGGCGTTCGATCCGGCGACCGGCGACGTCCGATGGAAGGCCGACGTCGGCGACGCCCGCGCGCTGGCCTCGGACACCACCGGCCAGAGGTCGGCGTTGCTGGACGACACCCACCTCTTCGTGGCCAATTCCGCCGGCGGGCTGGTGGTCGACCTGCAGACCGGCCAGTCCCGACCGACCACGGCCGATGACGTGCTGTGGTGCTCCGACGAGAGCGCCTTCCCGCGCCCGGAACCGTACTTCCAGCAGTCGACGGCCATCACGACGGCGAAGCGGTCGGGGGTGGTGCATCCGTGCCGGCCGGACGGCTCCGCGGCGCCGCTGCCGACGGCGGCCATCCCGTCGAAGCTGTCTGCATCGTTCGATGGCGACCGACGGGTGATCGCGCTGTCCGACGGAGTTGCCGGATTCCTGGTTCCGCCGGCTGCTGATGACACTGGTGCTGATGAAGCGGCGACGAGCGCCTCGACGGATTCCGGCCCGAATTCGACATCCGATTCGACATCCGATTCGACAGCGGCCTCGACAGCGGCCTCGGGGGGCGCGGCCGGCACCGAGCCGTCCGAACCAGTGTTGCGCTCGGTCGAGCAGGCTTGGGCGGCAACGGGATTCGACGCGAAGACCACGCCGAAGTTGGTGGCCGGAACGGCGGTGCTCTACGGAACCGTTGGCACCCAGCTGTTTCTCATCGGGCTCGACCCGGCGACCGGGGCGGAGCGGTGGCGGCATCCGGCCACGGCGGGGGCACTGTCGCCCCGCCAGGAGGTGGAAGTCGTCACCCTCGACGACAAGGTCGCCTTTCTCAGGCCAGTGCCGAACAACGACCGGATGGCGCAGATCGCACTGATCGACCCGGCCACCGGTGCCGACGTCATTGTCACCGAAATGCAGTGGTGGCTCGGATTCCCCGCGGTCTGCTTCGACGACCCCGCTACCTGGTGCGCGACCGCCTACTACCTGGAACCGAATGCGACCACTCTCACCTCGCGCCGGTTCCGGATCGATCGGGGCACCGGCGCGCTGACCCTCATTCCGGAACCGGCGGCCGCGCCCTCAGCGCCGTACACGGTGCTGAGGAACGACGTGGTGCAGATCAACGGGGCGCCCACCGACACCCTCGGCGTCGTCCGGGACGGCGCGGTCGTCTGGTCCCGGCCGGTCACCGACCTCGCCGGCGCCGGCGCGACCTTGGACGGTTGGTGGGTCACAGAAGACGACGGAGCCACGCCGATGCTGGAGCTGTCGGTGCACACAGGTTGGAGCGGCGACGGCGGCCGATACCCTTCGCTGGATTTGGCGACGAATCTGGTCACCGTCGGGATCAACCGCAACGACGGCGCGGTCGTCTGGAGCAAGCCAGGCACCTGGTCCGGGTGCCGGGGCAAACTGTGGTTCAGCCGCACGATGTCCACCCCAGGTTCGCCCGACCCGGCGCTGCGCTGCCGCTACACCGGCCGGCTTGATTCCAACCCGCCGAACCGTGGCTACGATCTGACCGAGGCGACCGATCTCACCGTCACGCTGGAGCGGGTCGACCTGCAAACGGGCGAACCCATCTGGTCCGTCCCGCTCGGCGCGGAACGGTCCCTTGCAGTGGACGCCTTCGGCACGATCGTCAGCCTGCTCGATGATCATCGCCTGCTCACCGGTGGCCGGGTGGTCGACCTGGACGACGGGTCGTCGCGCGCTCCGGTCGGCGGCGAGACGTTCTGGTGCCCCGGCCGGCAGTCCTTCGACCAGACCGTCGAGTGGATGGGTACGGACGGCAGCATCCGGCGCGACAGGCGGGTGCAGGGCGAGGTCGTCCAGTGCGACGGCAGCGGGAACGCCGCTTCTGGTACGCCGTCGGCTGTTCCGCTCGCGGTGTCGGCGGTGACGGACGGCGGGCTGCGGCTGGTGTCGACGCCGGGCGGGGTGGTCGCCTACCGGGTGCCGCTGTGACGCACCCCGCCCTGACTGTGCCGGGGAACGTCGGCGAGCCTGATGTGCCACCGGTATGACCATATGTGTCATGGAGAAGACGACCGTGTACCTCCCGGACGAGCTCAAGTCCCAGCTCAAACGCACGGCGCGGCGGCGTGGCGTCTCCGAGGCCACCGTGATCAGGGACGCGATCCGGGTCGCGGTCAATGACGACCGGCCACGCCCGCGCGGCGGCCTGTTCACCGGCTCCGAACCGATCGCCGCACGGGCCGAGGAGCTGCTCGACGGATTCGGCGAACGATGATCGTCGATACCAGCGCACTGCTGCCGTTCTTCGACAGCGCGGAACCGCGTCACCGGGACGTCGCTCGGGCCATCGAGGCGGCCGGCGAACCCCTGGTGGTTTCGCCGTACGTGATCGCCGAGCTCGACCATCTCGTCGCCACCCGACACGGTGTCCAGGCCGAACTGGCGGTGCTGGACGAGCTCGGAGGCGGCGCCTGGGAGTTGGCTTGCCTGGACGCGGCCGAGCTGCGCACCGCAAGAACCATCGTCGACCGCTACGCCGACCAGCGGATCGGCCTGGCGGATGCGTCGAATGTCGTTCTGGCGCAACGCTTCGGCCAGACATCGATTGCGACGTTGGACCGTCGGCACCTCTCGGTGCTGCGCGCACTCGACGGTTCGGCGCTCACCCTGGTGCCGTGAACCCGGCGGCTCGCGCCCACTCACAGTGCTAGCATCCTGCTAGCACTGTGCTAGCAAGATGCTCGCACTGCCCGAACGGGAATCGATGTGAAATGAGAACCCTGTACCTGCGCAACGTCCCCGACGAGGTGGTCGCGCGGCTCGAGCGACTGGCCTTGCTGGCGGGAACGTCGGTGAATGTGCTCGCAGTCAGGGAGCTGGACGAGGCCTCCCGCAGAGCCGACAATCCGGCTCTGCTCGGTTCGCTGCCTGACCTCGGAATCGATGCCGCCGGGATCGTGTCCGATCTGCACGCCGAAAGAGCCGGGCGGTGACCCGCAGGTGATTCGGGTCACGAACCCGTGTCAGCGTGGCCTTGGCGTCGCCGGGCGCTTGCCGAGCGGGCCGTGATCGTTCTCGACGCCTCGGCCGCGGTAGCGGCGCTGCTGAACGAGGGCGAGGCCCGACGAATCGTGGCGATGGAGTCGGTGCATGTCCCCCACCTGATCGACGCCGAGGTGGCCAATGGTTTGCGTCGCCAAGCACGATCCGGATCAGTAGCGCCCGCCGCGGCTTGGGCAGCGCTGGATGCCTGGCGCCGTGCGGGCGTCCGCCGCTATCCGATCCCCGGCCTGCTCGAGCGGATGTGGGACTTGCGCGAGGACGTGACCAGCTACGACGCCTGTTATGTCGCGCTTGCCGAAGGTTTGCAGTGCGCGCTCGTCACGGCAGACGCCCAGCTGGCCAGAGCGACGGGTGCGCGATGCACGGTCACCGTTGTTCCCCGCTGATGTGCACTCGGCGGCCCTTCGGCAGTCGTCAGCCCTGCTCCAACCACTCCGTGGTCACGGTGAACGAATCCAGCACGCCCATGATCGGTTCGACGCCCAGCCCGGGCCCGGTGGGCACGATGATTTCACCGTCCTCCAGCACGAACGGCGCGGTGATGTCCTGCTCGTAGAACCGGTCGGAAGCGGATACGTCACCGGGCAGGGTGAATCCGGGCAGCGCGGCGAGGGCGGCGTTCGCCGCCCTGCCGAGCCCGGTTTCCACCATGCCGCCGCACCACACCGGAATCCCGTTGGCCCGACACAGGTCGTGGATGCGCCTGGCGTTGAGGTACCCGCCGACCCGGCCGGCCTTGATGTTGATCACCTGGGCGGCCCGCAGCGCGATGACGTCCGCTGCTGCCCGCACCGAGACCACCGACTCGTCCAGGCAGATCGGGGTGCGGATGAGTCGGGCCAACTCGGCATGCTGCCGGATGTCGTCCTCGGCCAGCGGTTGTTCGATGAGCAGCAGGTCGAACGCGTCGAGCCGGGCCAGGGTCCTGGCGTCGGCCAGCGTGTAGGCGGCGTTGGCGTCGACCTGGAGCGGGATCAGTCCACCGAAATGTTCCCGGACCGCCTGGACCGGGGTGACGTCCCAGCCGGGTTTGATCTTCAGCTTGATCCGGGCGTAGCCCTGCGCCAGGTAGTCCCCCACCACCTCCAGCAGGGCGGTGACCGACGGCTGGATCCCCACCGACACGCCCGAAGGCACCCGCTGTCGCGTCGCGCCGAGATACCCGGCGAACGACTGTCCGATCCCCCGCAGCTGCGCATCGAGCACTGCCATCTCCAGTGCCGCCTTGGCCATCCGGTGCCCGATGATCGGTGCCAGCAGACCGTCGATCTGTTCGGCGGTCACGTCACCGGTGTCCTTGACGTGACCGAGCAACCGCGGCACCAGAAATCGGCGCAGCACGTCGGCAGCGCCGTCGGCGTATTCGGAGCTGTACAGCGGCGCCTCCATCGCCACGCACTCACCCCAGCCCTGGACATCGACCGGGCGCCGGTCCGGACGGGCCACCGAGCCGAGCACCCTGAGCAGCACCGCCACCCGCTCGGCTTCCACCCCGAAGGACGTCTCGAACGGGCTCTTCAGCGGCATCCGGATGGTTCGCATCTCCACCCCGGTGATCTTCATCGCCTTGCTCCACCGTCGGTGCCGTCGCCGAAAGCCTTGCGCTGCAGCAGATACCACCCTGATCGAGCGAAACCGGTGACTTTCCAGGAGCTGTCGGCCATCACCAGGGCAAGCGTCGAGCGCAGCGCGAAGCGCCAGGACAGCGCCAGCGCCGGGTCGGTCCGGCGGACCTGCTCGATATCCCCGGGAATCCCGATGACCGCCAGGGTGTCCTCCGGGCCGACCACCGGACCGCGAACGGGCTCGCCGGCAGGGCCCGCGGACAGCAGCGTCAGCGCGCCGGTCCGCATCCGGGACGAGACGTCGGGACCGTCATCGGCGGCCGATCCGTACAGCACCGCGGTCTGGGCCTGGATGGTGCTCGCCGCGGACAAGTCCCACCCGACCTGCATGCGATCGGTGGGCTGGCCGCGGTTCGGACCGTCGTGCATGGCGCCGTAGAAGTCGACGAAGTAGGTCTCCGGACGGGCGCCCAACCGAGTCAGGTTGAAATAGGCGTTCCTGGCGATCAGCGGGTCGAACGTCCAGGTGATCTTGGTCAACCCCCGCTCCATCGCCCAATGTCGCTGATGCCACTTGAGAGCCGCGCCCACTCCCCGACCGCTGTCGCCGGGAAGCACCCCCGTGATGTGCGAGTGCATCGCCGACCCCAACGGTTCGGTGAAGAACGCGACGCTGGCGCCAACCATCGCCCCGCCCGGCTCCCAGGCGGCTACCAGGTAGTTGCCACCGTGACCGAGAGCCCGAAGCAGGTGTGGCTGGATCTCCGACGTCTGGCCCTGCGGGATCTCCCACACCCGGTCGAGCAGCTCGCAGGCCTGCAGCATCTGCTCCAGCGTTTCCAACGGCCGGACGACGACAGCAGAGCGCCGCGCAGCCGATGCTGCTGCGCCGGCCGCATCCACGAGCAGGCTCCGCATCGGCCGGCCCCCGGTGGAGAGAGTCATCAGCTCGGCGACTCCGACCGAGTGGACAGTGTCGACTGCGCCGACTGCGCCGACTGCGCCGACTGAGCCGACTGCGCCGACGGCGCCGACTGACCCGACGGCGCTGTTGGGTCCAGCAGGTCGCGGATCAACGCCACCAGCAGGGCCGAGCGTGGCGCCAGCGACGTGACCAGCACATGCTCGTTGTCGGCGTGCGCGCCGCCACCGATGGCGCCGAACCCGTCCAGCGTCGGCACCCCGATGCCGGCGGTGAAATTGCCGTCGGAAGCGCCGCCGACGGAACTCTGGGTGAACTCGCCGAGACCGTCCCGACGTCCGAGGCGGACCGCCCGCTCGAACAGTTCCGCTCCCGAGCTGACCTCCATCGGCGGACGGTTGATGCCGCCGAGCACGGTCAACACACTGCCGGGCAGCGTCGGTGTGATCGCGCGCACCGCGAGGTCGACCCGCTGCTGCTCCACCGCGGTCAGCGCCCGGACGTCGACATCGAGGAACGCGGCGGCGGGCACGGTGTTGGTGGTGGTGCCCGCACCCGCGACCGTCGGCGTCACCGAGGTGCCAAGCGCCGGGTCGCCCAAGGTGCTCACGGCAAGGATCAGGTGAGCCAATTCCACGGACGAATTGACGCCGTTCTCGGGCTCGGCGCCGGCATGCGCCGCGCGGCCGGTCACCTCGATGCGGTATAGGGACGTGCCCTTGCGGCCCGTCTTCAACGATCCGCGCGGCCCCGCGCCCTCCAGCACGAAGCACGCCTCGCAGCCGCGGGCCTCGTCCTCGATCAGCCAGCGCGAGGTGACCGAGCCGATCTCCTCGTCGCCGGTGACCAGCAGCACCACGCCGTCCAGCGGGGCGCCACGCTCGATCAGTACTCCCAAAACGTGGATCGCCTGAACCAATCCGGCCTTCATGTCAACGGTGCCCGGACCGCGGACGACCCCGGTCTCGTTCGACCACGGGTGGGTGAGCAGCGATCCGATCGGCCACACGGTGTCGTGGTGGGCCAGCAGGATGATCCGGTTCTGGCCGCGGCCGAACCGCCAGCGCAGGTGGCTGCAGCCGTCGATCTCGATCCGGTCGGGCACCGACCCAAGTCGGCCGGTGCCGATCTCGGCGATCAGCTCGGCGCTGCGCCGCACGGCGGTCAGGTCGGCTGACGGAGACTCGCACCGCACCAACCGCTCGAGATCCGCCAGCATCTCGGGCAGCCGACCCTCCAAGGCCGCTCGCCATTCGTTCGGCGGGGTTGCCACTGCTGTCCGGGCCTGACTCGATGACGCGGACCTGGGGCGATTCACACCACGAGACTGTAGTGCGTGTGGCTGGGTGGCCACTGGTGCAGCGGAAGGCGGGAGGCCCCGGCTCAGCCGGGTGGTTGCTCCCCGGACAGGGCGGCCTGCAGCCGGTTGCGTTCGGCCCTGCGCTGCGCTGCGGATCGGGCCATGGCCTCGTTCACCCTGCGACGCGGTCCGGCGAACAGCAGCCAGGACAGGGGTAGTTGGATGATGATCGCGAACAGCAATGCGACGATCAGCGGCATGAAGATCGTCAGCACCGCGGTCACCACGGCGACCAGGGCCAGCCGGAGCAGGGTGTAGACGGCCAGGTAGCCGAACAGGTGGGAGCGGCTCGCCCCGGCGGGGGCCGGGACGCCCGGGGACTGGCCAGGGGCCGCCGGCGGGGCCGGCCGGGGCGCGGTGGCGGACGGACGGTCTGTCGACGACGGCGCCGAAGTGTCCGGGATCGGCGCGCTGTCCGTCGGCGCTTCGAGCGTTGGTTCGGCCGCGGGCGGGAGCGGAGTATCTGCCGAAGTCGACCCGGCTGCTCGCCCCGCCGGTTGGTCGCCGCGTGGGTGACCCTCGCCCGGAGCTGCCGTCGATCCGTAGGTGTCCATTGCTCGTCAAGGGTAATGGCGGCAGGCGCCCATCGAGTAGCCGCAGAAAGGCCGGGTACCGAGCGTCAGTTCGTGCCGGGTGGAGTGCTCGTTCCGGTGGGCCGGTGCTCGAACCGGGTGGCCAGCACGACCGTGGTTCTGGTCCTGGCCACCCCCTCGATGGCGCGCAGCCGCCCGATGCACCGATGCAGATCATCCACGCTGGCCACCCTGACCTGGACGACGAATGCTTCGTCTCCGGCCACCCCATAGCAGCTCTCGACCTCGGGGATCGCGTCGAGCGCGGCGGCGATGGTCTCGTCGCTGCCGTACTCACCGGGCTCGATGCCGACAAGGGCGGTCACTCCGAGACCGATGGATGCTGGATTCACGGTTGCGCGGAATCCGGTGATGATCCCGTTGGATTCCAGTTTCGCCACCCGCTCGTGCACCGCGGAGGACGACAGCCCGACGAGCCGGGCCAACTCGGCGTAGCTCGCCCGCCCGTCAGCCCGGAGCGCATCGACCAAATGGCGATCGACGGCATCCATAGGTTCTCCTCTACGTAGCCGATCCCAAGTTCCGACTGCGGTTCAGTGCCCGCCGCCGGTTCCGTTTCCCATGCTGCTCGACCGGAGCGATGATCCTGGTGACCCGACAGCGCGTCCTCGCGGGCCGCGTCGGTCAGTCAGGGCTGCGCGGTCACGTCCGGTTACTCGAGGTCACGGTCCGACAACGAAGGTAGCGTCTGTTCCGGTGGGACCACTGCCAACACGGCTCACCGGGCGGCCGGCCGGTCCGCGATCGGGGTGATGACGGGGCCTCCCGCCAACGTTGGCGCCCCCAGCGACACTTCGAGCCTTTCGGGGGATTCAGACCCGCTCGACCGCGCTCCAGATCCTCGTTTTCAACAAGATCCGCAGGTCACAGGCATCGCCAGCACCCGCTAAAGGACCTCGCGGCAGCCCCGGACGGGTGACCCGTCGTGGTGCTATCACAGTCTGAAATCAGACAATTCGTGTTTACCACCACATTACTGACACCCGCCCCTCGATGAACCGAGACGAATGTCGCACAATGGACACACGCCGTCCCGGCGGACGAGGCCAGTCGGGGCCTGAAATGGAGGTGGCACGTGACCATGGAGATTTCTGAGAGGTTGCTGACCCCGGGGGAGGTGGCGTTGATGTTCCGAGTGGATCCCAAAACCGTGACGCGGTGGGCTTCCGCCGGCCGCATCGGTTCCATCCGGACCCCCGGCGGGCACCGCAGGTTCCGCGAATCCGAGGTGAGTGCTCTGTTGGCAGACCTCACCGTGGACGCTTCGCGGTCGACCGCCTGATCGTCCACCGGCACGCTCGATCTCCTCGTCGGGTTGATCGGCGGCGCCGGTAGGTCAGGACCGCTCCACGTCCCGGTTCCGTCGATCACTTTCGACGGAACCGGGACGTTCTGGTTTCACAGGTCGCTCCCCGTCGATCGCCGATCTGGGCGGATCCGGGGCCCGCAATTTCTGCTCGTCCACCGCGCCTCGGATGTGCGTACTCTGAAGGGCACTGAGGAGGTGGCCGATGTACATGCTCGTGGCAATCGGCGTGACGATCCTGGTGATCGCGCTGGCCTGGCGTGGGATCGGCGCACGCACGCCCGGATCCGACCAGTCCAGCAACGGAATGACCAGGCCGACCCGTTCGACGCGGCCGACCCGCACCCTGGCACCCGATGACGATCCCGAGTTCCTGAACGAGATCGACCGGAAGCTTCACGGCGAGGACAAGAGCGGCTGACGCCAGCTCACACAGTCGCTGCCCGAGGCACCGCTCGATCGCCCGGCCGAGGGTCGCCCTCGTGCTGGCCGATGCTGACCGGCTAGTTGAGCCCGGCGTACGAGTGCAGCCCCGACACCACCATGTTCACGAAGAACAGGTTGAACATGATCGAGGCGAAGCCGACCACCGAGATCCAGGCCGCGCGCCGCCCACGCCAGCCCGCCGTCGACCTGGCGTGCAAATACGCCGCATAGATCACCCAGGTGACGAACGCGCAGGTCTCCTTCGGATCCCAACCCCAGTACCGACCCCACGCGACCTCGGCCCACAACGCCCCGGCGATCACCGCGAACGTGTAGACCGGGAAGGCGACGATCGCGGTGCGGTAGGCGATGCGGTCCAGCGTTGCCAGGGACGGCAGCCTGCCGACCAGCGAGCGGTCCGCACGACCGGTTCTGACCTGCTCGCTCGAGACGGGGCCGGCCCCGGGTACGCCGCCATCGATTCCGTCATCTGGTCCGGACCGCATCGTCGCCAGTCGCCGCTCGTGCCGACCCCGCACCAGGTAGAGCAATGACGCCGCACCGCTGACCATCAGCACGCTCGACGACAGCGCGACCGTGGTGACGTGGATCCACTTCCAGTACGAGTTCAGGGCCGGCACCACGGGCGCCGCCGGGACGTACAGCACTGTGCCCGCCACGAAGGCCAGGATGACCACCGGGAGCATCACGAACGCACCCATTGTCCTGGCGCCGGTGCGGGCCAGCACGATCAACCAGCAGATCGAGATCGCCGCACAGATCACAGAGGTGAACTCGTACATGTTGCCCAGCGGCAGCCGGCCGACGGCCAGCCCGCGGGTCACGACGGACAACACGTTGGCAACGACGGCGACGACCGTCACCACGACTGCGGCGCGACCGAAACGCACGCCCCAGGACGCCGCGGGCGGCGCGGGGATCAGCCCGATGGCGCCGGTAGGGTCGCTGGCCCCGTCACCGGACCCGCCGCCAGAGACGCCGCGTCCGCCACCCGCGCTGCCGCCGCTCCCGGTCCGAGTGAGGGTGGACGTGCCGCCGCGCTCGGCCGCCCTTGATGCGACGCCGGCCACCTCGGCGCTATCGGCATTCCCGCCGCGGCGGGAGGCCAGTTCGATGGCGTAACAGACCAGCGCCACGACATAGCCCGCCAGCGCCGCCTCGAACGCGAGATCTGAGATCTGAGCCATGGTCTCGTTCATCTCGACTTCACCGGCCTCCTGGCGCGCCGCGCCGTGATCGTGCCGTCATCGCCGGCCCGCTTCGGGCAGCGCGGTCAGTGCGGAGAACTCTTCGCCGTACCCGGCCTGGTCGGTACGGGCCAGCCCGCCTATCTCGACCACCGTACGGTCCTGCATGCGGCTGGGTCCGGTGACCCCTTCGTCCTGGACTGCAGGGCGCAGCCTGAACCACACCCGCCGGCGTTTCACGATCAGCGACACCATCAACCCGCCGAGCATCAGCACCGCGGAGACCAGCGCCCACACCTGGGCCGGGTCGAACGACGTCTGCAGCGACACCCACTCGTTGTAGCCGGTGAAGGTGATCTTGGTGCCGTCGTCCAGAGTCACCGACTCCCCCAGCATCAGGTTCGAGCGTGCCTGCTTGACCAGTGCGCCCTTGTCCACCTGCGAGGTGTCGATGGAGAAGATCGACTGCGACCGGCCGCCTTCCATGCCCAGGTCGCCGCGGTAGACGTCGATCGCCACGCCGGGATTGTCCGCGGCCGGGAACGAGGACGTCATGATCCCGCCGTGGACGAACGCGGTGGGGGCGAAGATCCCGACGATGGCCAGCTGGTGCCCCCGGATGTCGTCACCGGTGACGCCGGGCGGGTCGGTGACCTTGACCGCCCCCTGCGAGGTGAAGTTCGGATCGTTGGGCTCCGGCGCGAACTGCTCGGCGTAGTCGCGGACGGATCCGTCCGGGTAGGTGATCTGGAAATGCGGGCTGAACCCGTGGCCCAACAGGTACAGCCGCTCGCCGTCCATCCGCAACGGGTCGTTGACTCGCAACGACGCGTCGTTCCAGGTGTCGGTGCCGGCGTCGGCACCGGACTGGTAGCGCACGGCGGCGGCGAACTCGGTCGCCTCGCCCTGGTCGGTGTAGGCGGCCCGGAAGTTCTGCACATCGACGCAGAACGGCACCATCTGGGTGCCGTCCACCAGCAATCCGGGGCGGAAATTGTCGTACGACGCCGGCGAGGTGGAACAGAACTGGGAGCCGGTGTTGACGATCACCGATCCCTCGTAGCCGACCAGCTTGCCGACCGCGATCGCGATCAGCAGCCCCAGCAGCGACAGGTGGAACACCAGGTTCCCCACTTCGCGCAGGTAGCCCTTCTCGGCCGAGATGGTCAGCGGCGTGGCCGGTTGGGCTCGGTAACCAGCCGCACCGGTGGCCGCAGCACCATCGGAGCCAGCACCATCGGCCGCAGCACCGCCACCGGCATCCGCTGCGATCTCCCGGCACGCCCCGGCGGGGAGCTCGCTGCGCTGCTCGACCCGCCAGCCCCGCAGCCCGGTGCGGACCCTCTCGGCTACCTGCTGCGGCGTTCCGTCAACCTCGAGGCGATGGTGGTGCGGCAGCCGCGAGAGGTTGCGCGGGGTGGCCACCGGCGGCATCCGCAGCTGACCGATGAAGGACAGGCTGCGCGGCAGCACGCAGCCGATCAAGGACAGGAACAGCGCAAGGTAGATGGCCGCGTACCAGGGCGAGGCGAAGACCTCGAAGAAGCCCAGCCGGTCCAGGATCGGGCCAAGGGTCGGGTAGTCCAGCAGGTACTGCGCGGTCTTCGCCGAGTTCAGCGACCACTGCGGCAGCAGCGCTCCAGGAAGCGACGCCAGCGCGAGCAGGAACAGCAGGATCAGGGCGACCCGCATGCTGGTCAGCTGCCGCCAGATGTTCCGGCCCGCCGCCAGCAGCCGGCCACCGAAGCCCTGGCCGGACGGCGGCGCGGTCCCCGCCGTCGCTGCGGTGTCGGTGCCGATCTCCAGATCGGCATCGGTCGGTTGGGCGCTGTCGCGGACGGTCACCTACAGCACCGTCCCGACGCCGGCGATCCGGCCCTGCAGCCAGGCGATGAACGTGCCCCACAGCCCGGTCAGCATCAGCAGGCCGAGCACGATCAAGGAGATCGCGCCGATCAGCTGGATCGTCCTGGTGTGCCGGCGCAGGAAGCCCATCGCTCCGGTGGCCCAGCCGAAACCGAATGCCAGCAGCAGGAACGGAATGCCAAGACCCGCGCAGTAGAAGATCACCAGGGACAGTCCGCGCCAGGCCGAGCCGCCCCAGTCGGTCGCGTTGGCCAGCGAGAGCACCCCGACCAGCGTCGGCCCCAGGCACACCGTCCAGCCGAAAGCGAAAACGGCGCCCAGCAGCGGTGCGCCGAGGATCCGGCCGGTCGGCCGCACGTGCAGCCGCCGTTCGTTCTGCAACGGACGGATCAACCCGAGCATCACCAGCCCCATGACCACGGTGACCGCGCCACCGACCCGCATCAGGGTCTCGCTGTTGGCCAGCAGCGCACGGGAAAGCCCGACGACCGCCACCGACTGGGCGACGAACACGACGGTGAACCCGAGCACGAACAGCGCCGTGGCAAGGACGGCCCGGCTGCGCACGGCCAGACCGACCCGCCGGCCGGCGCTCGCCTGCTCGGCCCCGATGGCTCCAGCGCGGGCCGTCACCGAAGTGTTCGCCGATGTCGGAACCCTGCTGGTCGCCGTAGGCCCTGTCGGGACCGTGGGCCCTGTCGGGACAGTAGGCCCTGTCGGGACCGTGGGCGCTGTGGGGACCGAGGGCCCTGTCGGGACCGTGGGCGCTGTCGGCACCGAGGTCGTCGCGACGGCGGCCTCGGCGCCGACCAGCCCGGCCAGGTAGGACAGATATCCGGGGACCAGCGGAATCACACATGGAGAGGCGAACGACACCGCTCCGGCGCCCAGCGCGAGCAGCGCCGCCAGCAGGTAGGGGCCGGAGATCACCGTGTCCGTGACGGCGGGCATGTCAGGCCTGCTCCGCGGCGATCTGGGACACCGTGCTGATCAGCTGATCCGGGTTGCTGATCTCCTCGAGGAAGACGTGCGCGACCCGGCCCTGCCGGTCGATCACGATCGTCGACGGGATCGACCCGGACGGGTAGCCGCGGATGGACAGCAGGGTTCGCATCGACGGGTCGAAGATCGACGGATAGCCGACCTGCTTGGAGTTCAGGAAGTCCGCACCCGCATCCCGGGTGTCCTTGACGTTGACCCCGAGGAACTGGACGCCCTGGCCGGCCAATGCGGCCGCTGCTGTGTTCAACTCATCGGACTCGGCGCGGCACGGGCCGCACCAGGAGCCCCAGAAGTTGACCACCACCACCTTGCCGGCGTAGTCCGACAGCGCCACCGTGGCGTCCTTGTTCGCCAGGTCGGGGCCGGACAGGTCGCCGACCGTGCCGCGCTGGTCGACCGGGTAGGAGAACTCGGTCTGCCCGCCCGGGGAGACGAAGGTGAACGAGCCCCCGTAGACGGCGGCATCGTTCCCGGTGCTGCACGCCGCCAGGCCGGCCATCGCGATCACGCCCAGCGCGACCAGAGCGGCCGCGAGCACGGCTTGCTTGATCCGTCCGCGCCTCACGACGAACCTCCCACGCTGTCCGTGGGCTGGGCCGGTACCGCGGGCGTCCGTTCCACATCCGGATCGTTGACCGCTGCGATGTGCCGGACCGGTTCGGCGTAGCGCGAGCCGGTGTACACCCCGTCGACGAAGGTCAGCGACGTCAGCGACGCGACGCTGCAGGTGCGGGTCCGCGGGTCGTGCCACAGCCGTTGCCCGTCGAGGAATCGACGGATGGTGACGATCGGCAGCTGGTGGGACACGATCACGGCCTCGTGCCCGTCGGCGGCCTGCGCCGCCGAATACACCGCGGCGAGCATGCGGTGCGCGATCTGGATGTAGGGCTCCCCCCATGACGGCCGCAGCGGGTTGCGCAGTTTGACCCAGTTCTCGGGCCTGCTGAGGGTCTCGGCGGTGAACGGAACCCGCACCCCCTCGAACGCGTTGGCCGCCTCGATCACCCGGTCGTCGGTGATGATGGCCAGCCCGAACTGCCGGGCCAGCGGGGCGGCCGTCTCCTGGGTCCGTCGCAAGGAGGATGCGACAAGGTGGGTGACGTCGGCGCCGGCCAGCGCGGCGGCTACCCCGTCGGCCATCGCCCGGCCGGACGCGGCCAGCCGGAAGCCCGGGAGCCGGCCGTACAGCACCTCGGTGGGGTTGTGCACCTTGCCGTGACGCAGCAAGTGCACGACGGTCCGGCTCACCCGCCGCACCCGGACCGTGAACGCCGGACGCCGTGCGGGCGTTGCGTGCAGGGCGCGGCCTCTGACGCCGACGAGACCGCGCGGCGGTCGAGCCGGTTGCGGCCGGAGGGCGGAAGCGGTGGCACGTTTGAATTGTTCCAGGTCATACCGACAGCCGGACCGATCGCCGGTACCTGACCAGGTCGACGGTCCCCAAGAGCAGCAGCAACCCGGCCACCAGCAGGGCGGCCGCGGCCGCGGTGATCCACGGCCCGGAGTACCGGGTGATGCTGGTCGAGTCGGCACCGGTCAGGAATGCGGGCCAGGTATCGACCTGGACACCGCTGCGCAGCAGGAACCACGACCCGATCAGCGCAAGCACCGCGACGACGAGGGCTAGCGCGGCGCGCAGCCGCCAGCGGCGGGACCCGGCCGAGGAGGTCCCTGCGCGAGCGGTCGGCGATGTCGGCCCAGTCGGCTCTCTCGGCTGAGTTGGCTCGTTCGGCGCTGTCGACGCTGTCGACGCTGTCGACGCTGTCGACGCTGTCGGCGCTGTCGGCGCTGTCGGCGCTGTCGGCGCTGTCGGCGCAGTCGGCGCGGTCGGCGCAGTCGCGGAGATCGGCGGCGCAGCCTCATCCGGGCCGGTCATCGAAGGCCGGCCAGGTGGGGCCGTCATCGCTGCCGGATCACGAGCTCGCGCGCCGTGCTCGCATCCGCGCGAAGTACACGCCGCCCTTGCCGATGAAGCTGAGCATCACCGCGACCACGATCAGCAGCGTCGCGACCAGGGTGAACAGGTTCGACACCTGGAACAGCATGGTGATGATCACCGAGAGCAAGACGGCACCGACCACCATCAGGCGGGCCCAACGCGCGCCGGCCCTGAGAAACCAGCCACCGGCCGCGGCCAGGAGGCCGATGACCACGATCACCACGCTGATGATCATGTTCTGGGTCTTTGCCGAGTCGATGACGTCCTGGGTGAGCACCTTGTAGCCCTTGCAGCTGTCGGCAAAGGCCTTGTCGTCCGCGGATGCCGTGTCCGGCGGCGTTTGCACCGCATCGCCGATGCCGCCCACCTTGGCCTGGCAGTCGGCGATGCTGGCGTTGTACGTCGCCACGGCTTGGTCCAGTTGTTCGTCGGCGGTGAACAGCGAGACCGCCCCGATGAAGATGAAGATCAGCGCGCCGATGAGGCACAACGCCGTGGCGATGTTCACCGTCCGCGGCGGCGAGATCGGCTGACCGTCGTCCTCGGGCAGCGGTGCAGGCGTCATCGCGGCCCGGAAAGAGTCGAAGATCCCCGGGCGCTTGCGGTCCTCACCGGACGAGAAACTCATGGCACGAACCTACCGGGCTGCGGCGACGACTGTGGACACGTCAGCGGACATGTCAGGGGGGACGGGTCGAGGGACGTCTCAGCGCAATTGACTGCGGTACGCCTTCGACGCGGTGAAGAACTCGTTGGCCCCGCCGACGAACATCAGCACCAGCGCCGCGACCGTCAACACGGCGGTGATCCACCCCGGCCCGGAACTGGACGCGTACACCTCACCGTTCACCGTGATCGAACGGGACGTCGGCGTCACCGAGCCGAGCACGCCGAGAATCCCCAGCACGGTCAGGGTGATCCGGGCCCAGTTGCGCCCGGCATACATCTTGAACGCGAACAGCAGATACAGGCCGGCGAAGATCACGAAGCCAACGACGGCAATCACCCGCAGCGCGTTGATCAACGATTGCGCGTCCACGACGACATTGGACGTGCTGCTCGCATTCGCCTGCCGGGCCGCGGCGGCGAGCGCCTGGTCCCAGGTCGAGCTGGTGAGCACGAAGATCAGGGAGATTGCCCAGGCCACGACGACCGCGATCCAGCACCAGAAGGCCGCCGTGACGGTGACCGGGCGCACCGGTTCGGTCGCGGGTGCTCCGCCGTATCCCGGGTAGCCGGCCGGTCCGCCCGGATAGCCGCCCTGACCCGCCGGGTAGCCGGGGGGCTGCTGGCCGGGATAGCCGCCCTGGCCGGGGTACGGGTTCTGCGCCTGGTACGGATTCGGCTGCGGCTGGGCAGGCGGGTACTGGCTCGGGGGGTATTGACTCGGACCCGGATAGGGCGGCTGGCCTGGGTAACTCGGCGGGCCAGCTGGATTCCCACCGGGACTCCCGCCCTGACCGGGCGAGGGGTAGCCGGGCTGGCCGCCCGGGTGGCCGGACGGTCCGGACGGCGGTCCGGGCGCGTACGGGTCGCGAGGAGCACCGGGCTGCTGCCCCGCTGGATAGCGGGGGGGTTCGCCCGGGTGGTTCGGCCGGTCCGGTGTGCTCATGGCGGCAACGGTAGCGCGCTGCACGGACATAGGTCCGCCCCCGGCGCGAGGCGCGCCGGGCGCTGATCCGTGCATTGCCGGTGGCAGCGGGCTCAGCGCCGACGCGGCGACTTCCGCGGCGGTGGAAGGGCTCCCTCGGCCCGCAACCGGCAGGCGTGTTCGGCCAACGCCTCGACCAGCGCGCCGACCTCGGCCACCTCGGGCTGCACGTCCACCCGCAGTCCGAACTCCCTTGCGGTCTCCGCGGTCTTCGGGCCCAGGCAGGCCACGATCGACCGGGAGTGCGGCTTGCCGGCGATGCCGACGAGGTTGCGCACGGTCGATGACGAGGTGAAGCAGACTGCCTCGAAGCCGCCCGTCTTGATCGCCTCGCGGATCGGTGCCGCCGGCGGGGCGGCCCGCACGGTCCGGTAGGCGGTGACGTCGTCGATCTCCCAGCCCCGTTCACGCAGCCCCTCGGCCAGCGTCTCGGTGGCGATGTCCGCCCGCGGCAGCAACACCCGGTCCACCGGATCGAGCACGTCGTCGAAGTCGGGGAACGAGGCGAGCAACCCGGCAGTGGACTGCTGGTTGTCCGAGATCAGGTCGGGGATGATGCCCAGGGCCCGGACCGCGTCACCGGTGGCACTGTCCACGCAGGCGATGCGAACGCCGGAGAACGCCCTGGCGTCCAGGCCGAACTCGGCGAACTTCTCCCACAGCGCACGGACGGAGTTCGTCGAGGTGAACACCACCCACTGGTAACGACCGTCGACCAGGCCCTTGACCGCGCGTTCCATTTGCGCGGGCGTGCGCGGCGGCTCGACGGCCACCGTCGGCACCTGCTGCGGGATCGCGCCGTGCATCCTGAGCAGATCGAGCATCCCGTCCGCGGAATCGCGGGTCTGTGGGATCAGCACCCGCCAGCCGTACAGCGCGCGGGATTCCCACCAGGACAGCCGGCTGCGCTGGCTGATGCCGGCGCCGACCGTCACCACCAGCGGTCCACTCATCTGGCCGCCGATGCCGTCCAGGGTGGCCAGCGTACCGTCCACGGTCCGCTGTGTCGGCAGGGTCGCGCCCGACGTCACCGATGCCGGTGTTTCGCCGGCCAAACCGGACTCGGCCAGCAGGGCGGCGGTGTCGGCCAGGTGCCCGGCCGCCGCCTGTAGCAGCAGGGTGCCCGGCGCGGCGGCCAGCCGCGACCAGTCCGAGGTGGACCGCACGTCCGCGACGGTGTGCACCGAGCCGACCGGGATGCCGGAGTACGAGGCCACCGCGGCCGCCGACAGCCCCGGGATCACGTCGAAGAGCACCGAACTGCGCGAAACCCCTTGCAGCTCTTTGACAACGGGATCGGCGGTGAGCACGTCACCGGCCACCAGCCGGACCACGAACTGACCCGATCGGGCCGCGGTCACCAGCGTCTTGGCGACCTCGGCGGGTTCGCCCACCGCGGGCCTGATCTCCGCCTCCGCGGCCAGTGCCGTGACGCCCTCCGGCACATCGGGATCGGTGATCACCACTGACGCTCCCGCCAACGCCTCGGCGGCCCGCATGGTGAGCAGGCCCGGATCACCTGGACCTGCACCGACGAAGGCGATGCGACCAACGGTTCTGCGTGCACGGGTCATGACGTGCTCCTTGCGCGTGAGGGTGCGCCGACGCCACGGGGGGGTGACGCCGACCAGTTACCCGCTGCCGCGGCGGTCCCGCGGCAGCGGTCGATCCGGTCGGGATCGAGGATGGGAGGGATGAGGATGGCAGGGATGAGGATGGGAGGGATGAGGATGGGAGGGATGAGGATGGGAGGGATGAGGATGGGAGGGATGAGGATGGGAGTGACGGGCACAGGGGTGATGAACGGGGTCACGACCGCACCGCCACGGCGGCCGGCAGCCGCCCTGGGTGACGGGCCGGGGCGATCGCGCCGGACGCAGCGGCCTGGCCAGGGACGGGGCCGGCGAGCTGTCCGCTCGACTGGGCAGGCAGCTGACCAGCAGCGGACGCGGCCGCCGGCGTTCGGTGAGCCTCGTGGAAGGCGAGGATCTGCAGCTCCAGCGACAGATCGACGTGCCGGACCTCGACGTCGTCCGGCACGTTCAGCACCCCTGGCGAAAAGTTGAGGATGGACCGGATGCCGGCCCCGACCAGGATGTCGGCCACCTGTTGCGCGGCCGAGGCGGGCGTTGCGATGACACCGATCGTCACCCCGGTGAGTCGGCAGATCGCTCTGGCGTCATGGACGTCCTCGATGCGCAGGCCGGCGACATCGCGTCCGATCCGCTCGGGATCGGCGTCGAACAGGGCGGAGATGACAAAGCCGCGCCCGCTGAAGCCGGGGTAGCCGGCCAGGGCCTGTCCGAGATTGCCGAGGCCGACGAGGGCCACCCGGTGCGCGCGGTGGGCGCCGAGCGTGTGGCTGATCTGGTCGGTCAGGGTGGCCACGTCGTAGCCGACCCCCCGGATGCCGTAGGAGCCGAGGAAGGACAAGTCCTTGCGCAGCTTGGCCGAGTTCACACCGGCCGACAGGGCCAGCTCGGTGGACGAGATCGTCGAGCCGGGGTGCTCGCCACGCCCTTCCAGGCCGGACAGCACACGCAGGTAGACGGCCAACCTGGCCACCGTTGCCTCCGGGATCGCGCGGGCGCGGGAGCTGACCCGCCCCCCTCCGACCTGCGATGTCACCCGTTTTGCCTCCGCAGTAGAGTCGCACCCCACCGGTGCCGTGGCGACCGACATGTGGTAGGCCACCGGTACGGCGAAGCCTAGCCATTCGTGAACACCGGCACAAAGTCGCCGATGCGCCGCGGTCCCAGGATGTGGGACCGCCGAGGCAAAGGTGACGGTCGTCACGTCCGGTCGCCGGCCAGGTACCGCCCGTCGCTGTCCGTCAGTCCCGGGTCGTGGCGCGCTACAACCGGCGAACGCCGGCTCAGCCCGGCTCAGGCCAGCAGGGCCTGACGAAGTCGGTCCGGTTCGACCCGGTAGTAGGCCAGGACGACCCCGTCGACCAGCACCACCGGCACCAGGTCCCCGTACTCGGCGCGGTCCTCCGGGTCGGCGTCCACGTCCACCGCCCGCCAGGAGGCGCCCAGCTCGGAGGTCACCGCGGCGATGACCGCACCGGCCTCGTCACACAGGTGGCAGTCCGCGCGGGTGTAGAGCGTCACCCGTGGCTCGCCGGTCATGCCTGCCTGCGCGGCGCCTGCTTCAGCGAGCGGGCGATGACCACGCGCTGGATCTGATTGGTGCCCTCGACGATCTGCAGCACCTTGGCCTCGCGCATGTACCGCTCCAGCGGATGGTCCTCGACGTAGCCGGCCCCGCCGAGCACCTGCACCATGTCGGTGGTCACCTTCATCGCTGCGTCGGTCGCGATCAGCTTGGCCATCGCGGCCTCGGTGGAGAACGGCTTTCCGGCGTCCTTGCGCCGCGCGGCATACAGGTACAGCTGCCGGGCCGCGACGATCTGCGACGCGGCATCGGCCAGCAGGAACGACACACCCTGGAACTCGTCGATCGGGCGGCGGAATGCCGTCCGGTCCGCGGCGTACTCCGCGGCGGCGTCCAGCGCGGCCTGGGCCAGGCCGACCGCGCACGCCGAAATCCCCAGCCGGCCGGAATCCAACGCGGACAGCGCGATCCGGAACCCCTGGCCCTCGTACCCGATGCGGCGGTCGGCGCCGACCCGGACCTGGTCCAGATGCAGCGTGCTGGTCACCGACCCGCGGAAGCCCATCTTGCGTTCCGGAGTGCCCGCAGTGAGCCCCGGATGCCCGTGCGGGAGCAGGAACGTGCTGATGCCGTGCAACCGGTCGTCCCCTGTCCGGGCGGCCAGCAGGTAGAAGTCGGCGACCGGCCCGTGGGTGATCCACGCCTTGTCCCCGGTGATGACGTACTCGTCGCCGGCCGAGACCGCGCGGGTGCGCATCGCCCCGGCATCGGATCCGGCATGCGCCTCGGACAGGCAGTACGCGCCCAGTGTCGACCCGCCGAGCATCTCCGGCAGGAACCGCTGCTGCTGCTCGGCCGTGCCGAACTCGGCCACCCCGCTGCAGGCGAGCACGTGCACGCTCACCCCGAGAGCCACCGTCGCCCAGCCGCGAGCCAGCTCCTCCAGCACCTGCAGGTAGACGACCGCCGGCTGATCGCCGCCGCCGTGCCGCTGCGGATACGGCAGTGAGAGCAGGCCAAGATCGCCCAGTTGGGCGAACACCTCGCGGGGAAAGATCCCGGCCGCTTCGGCTTTGTCGGCTCGCGGCGCGAGTTCGCGCTGCACCAGGTCTCGGACCAGGTCCAACAGATCGGCGGCCTCGCTGCTGGGTAACTCCCGGTCGATGACGGCGGTCAACGCCTCACGCTCCTCCCTGCTCGGCACAGACGCAGCACAGTCTCAGCACAAACTCAGCACACTCGGAACCGGGGTCAGAACAGATCCTCGTCGGTGTCCTGGTCACCGCGCTCTTCCCGGGTTCCGGAAGCGGGCAACCGCACCCCGAGCTCGTCCAGGTCGGCGACTTGCTCGGGCCTGACGTCCACGGCGTCGTCCTCGCTCGGCCCGGACGCCGTTTCACCGGCCACCGCGGCTGCCTGGTCCCCGTTCACGGTAACCGCGCCCTCGGGCGACGGTGCCACGGCCACCAGGCGCGGCAGCGTCGCGTTCGGCGTCCTGGTGAAATTGCGCAGCACGGCGCCCCGGTCCAGCCGGCCGACCTCGGTACGGGGGAGCGACGGCGCCAACTGGTAGACCGCAGGGCGTTTGAAGGCCGGCAACCGGCTGTCCACGAAGTCGGCGAGATCGGTCACGGTGAGCACCGCATCGGCGCGGGCCACCAGCACGGCGGCGACCTCCTCGGCGCCGCCCGCCGCCGGCACACCGATCACGGCAGCCTCGGCCACCCCGGGGTGCAGGCCGAGCACCTGCTCGACCTCCCTTGGGTACACGGTGAAGCCGGCCACCGTCACCGTTTCCGAGGCGCGGTCGACCAGGTGCAGCTCGCCGTCGTCGTCCAGGAACCCGATGTCGCCGGTGACGAACCAGCCGTCCGCACCCGGCCCGCCGTGGCCGTCCGGCCAGTACCCGGAGAACAGGGTGCCGCCGTGTATCGCGATCCGGCCGACCTCGCCGGCGTCCGGGGCGTCGACCATGACGTCGAGCGGATCTCCGGACTCGGCCGTCTCGGTCTCGGTCGGCTGCACACCGTCGCCGACGTTGACGTCCTGCCCGTCCGGCCCCACGATGCGCAGTTCGATACCGGTCAGCGGCTTCCCGACCGATCCGTGCCGTGGCTCGTCGGTCATCAGCGTGCTGGCCACCACCGATGCGGCTTCGGACAGGCCGTACCCCTCCCATACCGGATGGCCGATCAGGGTCTGCACAGCGCCGAAATCGTCGGTGTCCAGCGGCGCGGTACCCGAGGTGAGCAGCCTGACCGTGGCCAACGAGCGCTGCGCGCCGTCCATGCCGACCAGGTGGTGGAAGAACCCGGGAGCTCCGGGCACCACGGTGACGTCATGCTCACCGGCCGCGGCGACCGCGGACTCGGCGGCCCGCCGGCCCGCGGCGACCACGTCCTGGCTGCCGCGCAGCGCGCCGTCCGGAGCGCCGATGGAGATCGTCGCGCTGTCGAACCCGACCTCCGGGATGACGGTGGCGCCGCCGACGAGGGTGGTCGGCAGGAACGCCACCACCCAGCCCGCGACGTGGTACATCGGCAGCACCTGCAGCACCCGATCGGCGTCCCTGACCCTGCGGTCGTCCAGCTGGCCGATCGCCTCGACCGCCGCCAGGATCGAGCGGTGGGACAGCATCACGGCGCGGTCGGCCCTGGCCCTGGCCAGCACGGCCAGGTCCTCGCCCCCACCGAAGGCCGCCGGTGGGGAGTCAGTGGGCGGCGCCGCCCACCACTGGGCGATGTCGTGCTGGTCGAGCCCGACCGGCAGGCCATGATCGTGGTCGACGGAAATCGCAGCCACCGCACCGACCCGGTCGGCGACCTCGCCGGTGTCACCGTGCGAGGGGCCGATGGGCACCGCGATCAGCCCGGCCCGGGCGCAGGCGAACAACGCCGCCGCAAGATCGGCCCCGGTGGGCAGGGCGATCACCACCCGCTCCCCGCGATCGAGGCCGATCGAGCGCAGCTCGGTCACGCCGGCGTCCGACGCGGCATCGAGCTCGGCCCAGCTGCGGGAGCCGGACGAGGCGATCACCGCCGGTCGGTCGGGATACGTCTCGGCGGCGCGCCGCAGCAGATCGGCCACGTTTCCTGTGCTGCGGGCCGGTTCTGTGCGCTGATCTCCTGCTGGGCTGCTCACACTGATCATTGTCCTGCCACCGCCCGGAGTGCACCCATCGGACCACCCGCTGCCTTCCGCACGGTGCGCATCACCGGCCGTCGGACGGCAGGGCGGGCCCCGCGCTGGATAGGCTGGTCGGGCATCGCGCGCCTCCGGCGGTCCGCTCGTCCACCGGACAGGCCGGTGGGTGGACAACCGGTGGCGCTTCGGACGGACGGGAGGCTTTCGTGCCGCATCGCAGGTCGCGCACGTTCGACCGGCAGGCCGAAGCGGCCGAGATCGCCGGCGCGGCGTCCGCGGAGGCCGCCTATCAGGCGGTGCACGAGGGCGAAGCGCCGCTCGAACCAGGCACGGATCTGACCGCCGCGGCCTTCTTCGACGTCGACAACACGATGATGCAGGGCGCGTCGATCTTCCATTTCGCCCGCGGCCTGGTCGCGCGCAACTTCTTCACCACCCAGGACCTGGTGCGGTTCGCGCTGCTGCAGGTCAAGTTCCGGGTCATCGGCGAGGACCCGGACGACACGCACACCGCGCGTGAAGGTGCGCTGGCGTTCGTGGAAGGCCGGCAGGTGTCCCAGATCGTCGAACTCGGCGAGGAGATCTACGACGACCTGATGGCCGACAAGATCTACCCGCGGTCCGTCGAGCTGGCCAAGAAGCACCTGGACGCCGGGCAGCGGGTGTGGCTGGTCACCGCAACGCCGCAGGAGCTGGCGCAGATCATCGCGCGCAGGCTCGGCCTCACCGGGGCGCTGGGCACCGTCGCCGCCGAGGAGAACGGCATCTACACCGGCCGGTTGTTCGGCGAGATGCTGCACGGCCCGGCCAAGGCAGCGGCCGTCCGCGCGCTCGCCGCCAGGGAGGGTCTTGACCTGCGCCGATGCACCGCGTACTCGGATTCGGTGAACGACGTGCCGATGCTCTCGGTGGTCGGCACCGCCGTGGCGGTCAACCCGGACGCGGCCCTGCGGGATGTGGCCAGGGAACGCGGATGGCAGATCCTGGACTTCCGGACCGGACGCAAGGCGGCCAAGATCTACCTGCCCGCGGTGCTCGGCGTGGGCGCACTGGGCGCGGCGGTGCTGGTCGGCCGGCAGGTCTGGCGCCGGACCCGCTGATCCGGGGCCGTTGTCCAGGGTGCCCTGATCAGCCCAGGAACGGGTGGCCGCGGCGCAGCAACAACCGGTACAAGGTCTGCTGGATCGTCTCCCGCACCCGGTCGGTCAGGTTGAAAACCACCATCGGGTCGTCCGCGGCGTGGTCGCCGTAGCCGTCCGTCGGGATGGGCTCACCGAACTCGATCAGCCATTTGCTCGGCAGCGGTATCGCGCCCAGCGGCCCGAGCAGCGGGAAAGTCGGCGTCACCGGGAAATAGGGGAAGCCAAGCGCACGGGCGAGCGGCTTGATGTTGCCGATCAGCGGGTAGATTTCCTCGGCGCCGACGATCGACACCGGGATGATCGGCACTCCAGTCTTCAGCGCGGCGGTGACGAACCCGCCCCGGCCGAAGCGCTGCAGCTTGTACCGCTGCGAGTACGGCTTGCCGACGCCCTTGAACCCCTCCGGATAGACGGCGACGACCTCGCCGGAGGACAGCAACCGCTCGGCGTCCGGATTGCAGGCCAGGGTGTTGCCGGCCTTGCGGCTGATCGGTCCGAGGAAGGGCGTGTCGAAGACCAGGTCGGCGCCCAGCATTCGCAGCGGCCGTTGCCGGGGGTGATGGTCGCGCAGCGCGACCGCCGTCATCACGGCGTCCACCGCGATGGTCCCCGAGTGGTTCGCCACCAACAGCGCGCCACCGGTGTCCGGCACGTTGTGGATCCCCAGAGTGTCGATCCGGAACCACTTCTCGTACAACAGGCGGAGCGGCGGCATCAGCACGTTGTCGGTGAAATCGGGGTCGTAGCCGAAGTCGTCGACGTCGTAGTCGCCGGTCATCCTGCGGCGCAGGAACGCGATTCCCCCGGCCAGGCTGCGCTTCCAGCCGGTTTCGCCGGCCGGGGCGGGCAGCGCGTCGGTGTCGGGGCGGTCCACGTCGACGGCGCCCGAGGGGATGACGCCACCGGCCAGGCCGTCGGCGAACGCCGAGCCGTGCCCCGGATCGGCTGCCTGATCGCCGGCATCGCCAGCATGGCCGGCACGATTGTCACCGGCGGCCGGCGCGGCGTGGTTTCGCTTGCGCGGCTGGCGCGCTGCACCGGAAGTTGCGCTGGTGGCAGGGGTGGGTCCGCCGCCTGGCGTTTCCGTGCTACCCACGGTGTTCCCTCCTTCGCGCCGATGAATCTCGGGGCAGTGCCGGACCTGGTCGACTCCCTGACGGGCTCACCGCGTCCTCCGCCTGCGCACCGGACCCGCGGCGTCCCCGGTGATGCCGACCAGTCGCGGGCGCCCGTCGGGCCGGTCATCGCCTTCAGGCACGTCCCCGCCGGAAGCTGCCGAATGCCTGCCGGCCGAGAGCGGACCCGCGACGGCCGGGTCGGCCAGGGTGGCGGATCGACCCACCCGGCCCGCAGATGGTCCGGTGCTGCCGGACCCGATCAGTAGCGCATCGCCGTTCGGGCCGGCCCGCTCGGGCCGGAGGCCGAGGGTGCCGGTGATCCGCTTCTCGACCCCGCGCACGGTGGATGCCGGGAGCGCCGGACGAAGATGCGCGGCGAAGTCGTCGAAAGCCTCGACGGTGGAAAAATGCGGTTGGTATCCGGCGCGTTCGATCAGCCTCGTGGTGTCCAGCACCCGACCGGTGGTCAGCGACTCCACCTGCCGGGGCGAGAAGCCGCCGAGCCGCGCCGTCCGCATCACGCGCGAGATACCGCCCAGGGTGAACGCCGGAACGGACAGCGGTAGCCGGCCGGCCCGGTGAATGGCCTGAGCGAGCGTCAGCACGCCGTCGCCGGCAACGTTCACCACGCCCGAGAAGTCCTTCAGGGCAAGGTGTTCCATCACGCCCACGGCATCGGATTCATGGACCAGCTGGATCCGCGCGTCCCGGCCGAGGACCATCGGCACGAACGGCGACAGCGCGAAATAGCGCGTCAGCGGGGTCACCACGGTCGGGCCGATGATGTCGGCGAACCGCGGCACCGCGATCCGCACATCGGGCCGCCGGCGGCCGAAACCCCGGACATAGGCCTCGATGTCGATGGCGTCGCGGGCCGGACCGGAGGACGGCACCGACCGGGCAGGGGTCTCCTCGGTGAAGATGGCCGGGTCTCGCGACGAGGATCCGTAGACAGCAGCGGTGGACCGCACGATGAGGTTCCGCACGCTGTCCGACCGCTGGCACGCGGCAAGCAACTGCATGGTGCCCAGGACGTTCATTTCCTTGACCATGCTGCGCGCCGCGGACGAGGCCGGGGTTGCCGATGCAGACGCGTGCACCACCGTGTCGACCCGGGCCGCCTCGATGACCCTGGCGATCAGCGGGTTCCGGATGTCCACCCGGGCGAAGTCCGCATCACCCATCCGGGCACGAGCGGCCGGCTCGGGCAGTGCGGCGTCCACGCCGATCACCCGCCCCACCTCGGGGCGGCGAGCAAGCCGGCCGGCAAGTTCTGAACCGATGAATCTGGTGACACCCGTGACGAGGACGACAAGACCCGCCATGGCAGTCACACCCCTTCGACGTACGTTGTCCGGCAATCACACCGATCGCCGCCGGGCAGTGGCCGACGGCGCCCGGCGACCTACTTGCCGGCCTTACGACGTGCCACTCGGGTCTTGCGCAGCAACTTGCGGTGCTTCTTCTTGGCCATCCGCTTGCGACGCTTCTTGATGACTGAACCCATGCGGTGATCTTCTCCACTGGTGATCCGCCGTGGCCCGGCGGGATGGCGCGCGAGCCGTTCTCGGACCGCTGCCGGCGGATTGCCGGACTTTCCCGTCATCCTACCGGCCGCAGCCCACGTTTCCGCTCGTGACGTCGGCCCTCCCGGTAGGCCGGCACGGCAGATCATCGGGTGTCCCCGCCAGGGCGTGGGATGCGTGGGTCCGGCCGGGTAGCTACCGAACCGGAACGATGACGGAACTCAGCCGAGGCCTGTCCCGGGGTCGTCAGCCGACGTCGTTGAAGGCGTCTCGCAGGTAGTCGTGCACGGCCCGCTCCGGTACCCGGAACGACCGCCCGACGCGCACCGCCGGCAATTCACCCGAATGCACCAACCGGTACACCGTCATGCGCGAGACCCGCATCAGCTGGGCCACCTCGGCGACCGTCAGGAACCGCATCTCGGACAGCGCCGGGTCGCGCGGGGGCGACTGGTTCGGCGGTCGATCGTCTCGTGCGGGCATCAGGACACCGTCTTCCGGCACGTTTCGCGCCCGCTGGCTTCCCCACCGGTGGGCATCATACGTACGTGCTCTATGAACTCTAGCGTGACAGATGGGACTAGCGCGATGGGTAGTTTCCGCAGGCAGCAACCCGGGCGGGGCATCGCCTCCCGCCCGTGTCGATACCGTCCGTCACCGAAGGGCGATCAGCGCCCGAAGTGGGTTCTCGACCGTTCGAGACGCACGCCGTCCACCACGATGTCGCCCGTTCGTTGTAGAAGGCCAGCAGGCCGGTGATCGGCAGCAGTTGCCGCGTCGGAAAGTCGTCGGTCCACGCGCGATCCGGCTGCACCCTGCCGCCGACCCGCGCCGACCAGTGAACGCTGGTCAGGTCGGGTCGGAATTCCGTTGGCGTCCCGCGTCGACCAGCCTACGGTGGGACCATCATGGATTGCTGACATGGCCCTGACCCGCGCCCGAGGCTCGTCCGCGCGCTCGCGCCGACACCCGGCGGGTCCCCTTTACTTTCCCCGGGACAACCATGTCAACCAACAACTCCGGCCGTGTTTCCCTGCTCGCCCGCGACGTCGGCAAGTCCTACGCCGGACGGATGGTGCTGGACGGCATCGACCTGACCGTCGGGTCCGGCCACCGGCTCGGGCTGGTCGGCGAGAACGGGGTGGGCAAGTCCACCCTGCTGCGCCTGCTCGCCGGGGTGGAACGTCCCGATGCCGGAACCGTCCACGCGCCGGACGATCTGGCCTACCTGCCGCAAGACCCGGCGTTCGCCGGTGAGGACACCGTGGGTGACGTGCTACGGGAAGCGCTTGCGCCGCTGCAACACGCGGTTCGTGAGGTGGAACGGCTGAGCACCGAGCTGACCGCCGAAGTAGGGCGATCAGCGCGATCGCCAGGACACCCGGCACCGACGAGCCGGGTGACGCAGGAGTCGACCGTCGACCGGTTTGCCATGGCGCTGCAATGGGCGCAGGACCACGACGCGTGGGATGCGGACCGCCGCGCCGACCTCGCTGCGCGCCGCCTCGGCCTTGCCGAGTTGCCACCGGACCGGCCGGTCGGCACGCTGTCCGGCGGTGAGCGGACCAGGCTGGCGCTCGTCGCGATCATCACCCGCCGTCCCGACTGCGTGCTGCTCGACGAGCCCACGAACCACCTCGATGACGAGACCATGGACCTGCTCGAGGGCTACCTGGTCGACCTGCCGGGAATCGTGGTGGCCGCCAGCCACGACCGGGTGTTCCTGGATCGCGTGTGCACCGAGATCGTCGACCTCGACCCGTCGCCGCTGGGCACCGACGGGCGCGGCGGTCGCCGCTACTCGTTCGGGGCGTCCGGCAACTACTCCGGCTACCTGGCCTCCAAGGCCGACACCCGGCGCAGGTACGAGCAGACCTATCGCACCCAACAGCAGCAGATCGACGAACTCCGGCAAGCCACGAAGATCGACACCGGCCGGATCGCGCACGACCGCGGGCCCAGGGACAACGACAAGTTCATCTACGCGTTCAAGGGCGCCTCGGTGCAGCGTGCGGTAGCCAGGCGGGTCCACAACGCCGAACGCCGGCTGGCGAGCGCCGAGCGGACGGCGCTGCGCAGGCCGCCTGAGGTGTTGAGCTTCAGTTCCCCGCTGACACCGAGGCTGACGTCGCGCCCGACCAGCGGGACGGGCTCGGACAGCACGGCTGAACACCACGACAATGCCGTCCAGATCAGGAATCTGGAGGTCGACGGCCGGGTGAGCGTGCCCAGGCTTGATGTCCCCACCGGTGGCCGGCTGCTCGTCACCGGGGCGAACGGCTCCGGGAAATCCAGCCTGCTTGCGGTGATCGACGGCCGCCTCAAGCCGGACCGCGGAACCGTCGGGGTACATGCCAGGCGAGCGGGCACGCTGCCGCAGGACGTCACGTTCGCCGACCCATCCGTGCCGGCGGACCGGGTGTTCGCCGCCGGGCTGGCGGCCGCGGGTCGTCCCGATGTCGACCCGCAGCGTGCGCTGCACGATCTCGGGTTGCTGCTGGCACGGGACGCCAGGCAGCCGGTTGGCCTGCTGAGCGCCGGGCAGCGGCGAAGGCTGGCCCTGGCGATCCTGGTCGCCACCGAGCCGGACCTGCTGTTGCTGGACGAGCCGACCAATCACATCTCGCTGAGCCTGGCCTCCGAACTGGAGGAGGCCCTACGGTCGCCGGCGGGCGAGTCGCAGGGCACCGTGATCGTCGCCAGCCACGACCGTTGGCTGCGGCGCCGGTGGGACGGCCAGGAACTGCCGATGTCGTTGGCTTCCTCATCGGCGTGCCAGTCGGCCGGGTGAGACTGTCAGGCCCCGTTGTGCGACTTGCCCAGTTCCGCCGACCGGACCGCGGCGGCCTCGATCGCGGACAGCAGCGCGGCCCGCACCGCGTGGTTCTCCAGCTCCCGGATCGCTGCGATGGTCGTCCCGCCCGGTGAGGTGACGGCCTCGCGCAGCGCCACCGGGTGCTCACCGGTCTCCCGCAGCATCCGGGCCGCGCCGACCGCCGACTGGATGATCAACTCGGTGGACACGTCGCGCGGCAGGCCGAGCAGGATGCCGGCGTCGATCATCGCCTCCACCAGGTAGAAGAAGTACGCCGGTCCGGAGCCGGACAGGGCGGTGACGGCGTCCTGCTGTGCCTCCGGCACCCTGACCACCTTGCCCACGGTGGACAGCAGGTCCTCGACCAGCTGCAGGTGCTCGGGCTGCGCGTGCGAACCGGCGGAGATCGCGCTCATCGCCTCGCCGACCAGCATCGGCGTGTTCGGCATCACCCGCACCACGGGTGTGCCCGCGGGCAGATGCCGTTCGTACAGCGCGGTCGGCAGCCCGGCGCACAGTGACACCACCAAGGTGCCCGGCTTGATCGACCAGGACAGTGAGTGCAGCAGCGGGTCGATGTCCTGCGGCTTCACCGCGACGATCAGCACATCCGCAACGGCCGCGGCCTCGTCGGTTTCCACCCCCCGGACGCCGTACCTGGCGGTCAACTCGGCCACCCGCTCCGGGTACCGCTCGGTGAACAGTAGGGACTCGGGGGAGCGGCCGGCCCCCAGCAGCCCGGCCAGCATGGCCTCACCGATCTTCCCCGCACCCAGAATGGCGATCGTCGTCATGGCGATCAGGGTGCCACGGCTGGCTCTGCGGGTGCGCGCTCGGTCCGGTCGATCAGATCCCGCACGCCGTCCGGCCCCATCGAACCGGCTGGTCTCGGTCCGCAGAGCGGTTGCAGGCCCGGGACGACGAACGGCTCGGATCCGTTGGGGCCATGCACGCGCCTGTCGGTGGGCCGCCCAGCACTCCTACCCTCGCCGGGTGACCCAGCCGGCCCGTGAAACGTCGCGATGGCTGGTCGGGACCGCGATCCTGCTGCTGGCGGTCAAACCTGCGGCCGGTGGTCAACGCGCTCGGCGCCGTCATTCCGGAACTCCGGTCCGCCACCGGCCTGCCCGCCACCACCACCGGGGTGCTGCTGTCGCTGCCGACGCTGTCGTTCGCGGTGATGGGCCTGGCGCCCCGGTGCTGGCCGCGCGCATCGGATCGCACCGCACCGTGGTGCTGACCCTGCTGGCACTGATCACCGGCCAGCTGATCCGGTCCCTGGTGCCCGGTACGACGGCGCTGTTCGCCGGGTCGCTCATCGCCCTGGCCGGCATCGCGGTCGGCAACGTAGGACGTCGATGACCACCACGTCGCGGTCGGCGTTCACCCAGTGCGTCGGCTACCTGATCACCTCCGTCGGGCCGTTCGGGTTCGGCGTGCTGAATGGTCTGACCGGCGGCTGGACGGTGCCGCTGCTGGCGCTCTGCGCTGTGGTGGTGGTCCAGGCGGTCGCCGGGTGCTTGGCCGTTCGGCCGCGCTACGTGGAGGACGAATTGCCGCCGCAGCCCGCGGTGGGGGCGACACGGTGACGGCTTCCGACGAAGCGAAGCCTCGATCATCGAGACGGTGCGATCACCAACGCGGTGGCGGTGGCCGCCCGGCCCTCGCCTCGGCCGGTGCGCCCGAGGCCGTCGGTGGTGGTGCCGGCCACCGACACCGGCGCGCCGAGCACCGCGGAGAGCGTGCGCTGCGCCTCGGCCCGCCGCGGCGCGAGTCGCGGGGTGTTCGCGATCACCTGCACGGCGGCGTTGACCACCGAGAAACCGGCATCGTGCACCCGACGCAGCACCTCGGACAGCAACGTCGCCCCCGAGGCGGCGGCCCACTGCGGATCGTCGGTGCCGAACACCTCGCCGAGATCGCCGAGCCCGCAGGCAGACAGCAGGGCATCGCAGATCGCATGCGCCGCAACGTCACCGTCGGAGTGACCCGAGCAGCCGTCGACTCCGGGGAATTCGAGGCCGGCCAACCAGCACGGCCGTCCGGATTCGATCGGGTGCACGTCGATACCCGTGCCCACCCGGATATCGGGCGGCCGCGTCGCCGACATGAGCCGCTGCGCATCGGCCAGGTCCGCCGCAGTGGTGATCTTGAAGGCGGACCGGTCACCGGGGACGGTGGTCACCGGGATACCCAACGCCTCGACCAGTCCGGCATCGTCGGTGATCCCCCCGGTGCCTGCGCCGGCATGCGCCCGACGCAGCACGGCGGCCGAGAACCCTTGCGGCGTCTGGACAATGCGCAGCATCTCCCGATCGACGGTTCCCGCCACCGAGCCGCCGGGGTGCAGCGAACGGACGGTGTCGATCACCGGCAGCACCGGGACAACCGCCGCGGCACCGCCGCTGACCGCATTGATCACCCGCTGGATCATGGACTCCGGCGCGAACGAACGCGCCGCATCGTGAACCAAGATCACCTCGGCGTCGTCACCGGCGACCTCGAGCGCTGCGGAGACGGAGGCCACTCGATCGGCCCCGCCGATCACCACAATCGCCCTGTCGGCCAGCAGTTCCCGGGCCCGCGACAGGTGATCAACCGGAACCGCCACGACGACCCGATCGACACCCGCCGCGAGCAAACGGTCGACCGCGTGCACCAGCAGAGCGCGACCACCGACCGTCACAAAAGCCTTCGGGACATTTGCGCCCAACCGCTGACCACTGCCCGCAGCGGGCACCAGTGCGACGACGCTCATGCTCCGAAGGCCTGTGACAGGACGGCGGTTCGATCAGGAAGCCAGGACCTCGTCGAGAATTCCCTCGGCCTTGACCTCGTTCGTGCCCTCGGCCAGCGCCAACTCGGACACCAGAATCTGCCTGGCCTTGGCGAGCATGCGCTTCTCGCCTGCCGACAATCCGCGCTCGCGATCACGACGCCACAGGTCACGGACGACCTCGGCCACCTTGTTCACGTCGCCGGAGGCCAACTTCTCGAGATTGGCCTTGTAGCGCCGGGACCAGTTCGTCGGCTCCTCGGTGTGCGGGGCCCGCAACACCTCGAACACATGGTCGAGTCCGGTCCGGTCGACGACGTCGCGCACTCCGACGATCTCGGCATTGTCAGCAGGGACCTTCACGGTGAGATCGCCTTGAGCGACCTTGAGAACCAGATAGAGCTTCTCCACACCTTTGACGGTGCGGGTTTCGGTGGCCTGGATGAGTGCCGCCCCGTGATGGGGGTAGACAACGGTTTCTCCGACGTTGAAAACCATGAGTGTTCAAGACCCCTTTCGCTGAACCCATCTTACCACGTTTCGCGCTGGGTCGGTGCTGTTGTCGCAGGTCAGGGCCTATGGTCCCACTTGACAAACCCTGACGGCGCGTGCTCAGGCAGGTCAGCGGCAAGGTCAGCGCCGGGTCAGGCCCGGTCAGGGCCGGGTGTGTGCAGGATCTGTTCCCGATCAAGTCCGGGTCCAAACGGCCCCGGACAGAAGACGGAGGGCACGCGGACGGTCAACACCGGGTCGCCTGCGTTGGCGCGCCCGGCGCGCACGTCACCGGGTACGCCAGCTAACCTCACTGCAGGATTGCGCCGCTCGCGGCACTGCGGGCGCGGTGCGACCCATCGACTCGCCTAGTTGCCTCAGCAGTTGCCGAGAAACGCAGTGCCGAGAAACGCAGTGCCCAGCGACGCCGTGCCGAGAAACGCAGCGCCGAGAACGCAATGCCGAGAACGCAATGCCGAGAACGAGTTGCCGAGAAGAGGGGAACCGCCGTGTCCCGCACCGCCCGCCTCCCGCGCCGGGTGCTCTTTCCCGCAGCGTTGGTCTTCGCCGCGGCCTGTCTGACGCTGAGCGGCTGCGCCGCCGGTCAGATCTCCCAGACCGCCGACCAGGTCGCCGCGATCGACGGCGCCAACGGCGCCGTCGGCGACATCACCGTGCTCAACGCGCGTTTGGCCCCGACGGAGGGAAACGGCTACGCCGAGGGGTCGAACGGACGCCTGCTGCTGTGGATCTCCAACAGCGGCCTGTCCGCGGACACGCTGGACCAGGTCAGTACCCCCGCAGCCGACTCGGTCCGCATCGTCGGCGACGCCAGCATCCCGGGGCAGTACCTGGCAGACCTGAGTTCGCTGACCGGCACCAGGGTGGTCGTCACCAACTTCACCCAGGACGTCCCGTACGGTCAGTCCATTCCCGTGACGTTCTCCTTCGAAAACGCCGGCACGCTGAACCTGGACATCCCGATCGAGATCCCCAGCGAGCGCGGCGGCGACCGCCCGACGGCGGAGATCCAGCCGCCACACCCGACCCCGTTGTGGGAAGAGTCTCCCGGCGGTGAGGCCGCCGGTGCGGCGGCCGAGTCCTCCGCAGCCGCGACCGCCACCACCACCACGACCACGAACGGCTGAGCTACCCGCCCCTCGACTCGTCAGCCCCGGCGGCGCGGCGCAGGGACTGACTGTCGGTCCCCCGCTCTAGGGTTCGGCCCATGAGATCCACTCCCGTCACCAAGGCGGCCAGAACCACCCGGTCGGCGCCGAGCCTTGGTTACCAGTGCGGCGAGTGCGGTCATCCCGCCACCAAGTGGCACGGCCGCTGTCCCGAGTGCCAAGCGTGGGGAACGTTGCTGGAGGCCGGTCCGGCCAAGGTTGCGCTGCGCCGGGTGTCTCCGGGCGCGGTCACCACACCGGCCGCTCGGATCGACCAGGTGTCCGCTGAACTCGTCGGGCCGCGACCGAGCGGGCTCGGCGAACTCGACCGGGTGCTCGGCGGGGGTCTTGTCCCCGGTGGGGTCGTCTTGCTGGCCGGTGAACCAGGGGTGGGTAAGTCGACATTGCTGCTCTCGACGGCCAGGGCGTGGGCGGCCGGCGGGCAGGGTCGGGTGCTGATCGTCACCGGCGAGGAGTCGGTGCCCCAGGTCCGCCGCCGCGCCGACCGGATGGGCGCGCTGCACCCCGACATCTTCCTGGCGGCGGAGAACGAGCTCGGAGCGGTGCTGGGTCATCTTGACCAGGTTCGGCCAACGCTGGTCATCGTCGACTCGGTACAGACCATCTCCACCGCCGAGGTCGAGGGCAGCGCCGGCGGGGTGAGTCAGGTGCGGGCCGTCGCGGCGGCGCTCACCGCGGCGGCCAAGGAGCGGGACATCGCCTGCGTGCTGGTCGGCCATGTCACCAAGGACGGCGCGATCGCCGGACCGCGGGTGCTCGAGCACCTTGTCGACGTGGTCCTGCACTTCGAGGGCGAACGCCATTCCAGCCTCAGGTTGATCCGCGGCGTGAAGAACCGCTACGGGCCATCGGACGAGGTGGGCTGCTTCCAGATGGTGCCGGACGGGATCGTGGGTCTAGCCGATCCGTCCGGGCTGTTCCTGTCCGCCAGAGGTGCGCCGGTGCCCGGCACCTGCGCCACCGTGACCATGCAGGGCAGGCGCGCGCTCCCGGTCGAAGTGCAGAGCCTGATCGCCCCCGCCGGCGGGGAGATCAGCCGCAGGACCGTGTCCGGACTGGACTCGGCTCGCACCGCCATGGTGCTGGCGGTGCTGCAGCGGTGGGGCGGCGTCGCACTGGCCGGGCAGGACGTGCTCGCCGCGACGATCGGCGGGGCCAAGATGATCGAGCCGGCCGCCGATCTACCGCTGGCGCTGGCGGTTTGGTCTTCGGCGCGGGACATCCCGCTGGCTCGTGGCCTTGTGGTGATGGGCGAACTCGGGTTGTCCGCCGAGGTGCGTCCGATCACCGGTGTCGACCGTCGACTGATGGAGGCAAGCCGGCTGGGTTTCGATCACGCCGTGGTGCCCACCGGATCGGTCACGGAGCGGCCCAAGGGGATGCGGGTCGACGAGGTATCCAATCTGGGCGATGCGTTCAGATCACTCGGAAACGACGATGGGGTGGTCCAATGGCTGCGCCGACGCAAATAGGGGTAACGGGAGTAGGTCGGCCCGGTCGGCACCGATCCGGCCCGGGACCCGGCTGACCCTCGCCGGGCCGGTCTGTCATCTGGGCGGTCCTAGACTGGGCGCGATCGGCTGACAGGGGAGGTCAGGATGGAGGATCGCACGAGCGTCGCTGCGCAGCGTGCCGTCCTGGCCCGGGTGGCCCCCGGAACGCCGTTGCGCGAGGGGCTGGAGAGGATCCTGCGCGGCCGGACCGGGGCGTTGATCGTGCTCGGCTTCGACCAGGGCGTGGAAGAGCTGTGTGACGGCGGTTTTCGGCTGGACGTCGAGTTCTCCTCGACCCGCCTGCGTGAGCTCTGCAAGATGGACGGTGCGGTCGTGCTGACCGACGACGGCACCCGGATCCTGCGGGCGAACGTCCAATTGACCCCGGATTCGACCATCCCGACGGTGGAATCGGGCACCAGGCACCGGACGGCGGAACGGACGGGGCTGCAGACCGGCCACCCGGTGATCGCCGTCAGCCATTCGATGTCGATCATCAGCCTGTACTTCGGCGGCCGGCGGCACGTCGTCGCAGACCCACCGACCATCCTCGGCCGCGCCAATCAGGCGCTGGCCACGCTGCAGCGCTACAAGTTCCGGTTGGACGAGGTGGCCAGGGCGCTGTCCGCGCTGGAGATCGAGGACTTCGCGACGTTGCGGGACGCCATGACGGTGCTGCAACGGCTGCTGATGGTCCGCCGGATCGCCGACGAACTGACCAGCAACGTGGTCGAACTCGGCACCGACGGCAGGCTGCTCGGTCTGCAGCTGGAGGAGATGCTCAGCGGCACACAGGGTCTGGCCGAGTTGCTGATCGGCGACTACCTGCCTGGCGAGGAGAACCCGGAGCGGGTCGACGAGATCGCGGTGGCGCTGGACGATCTCGACGAGGTCGACCTGCTGGATCTGACGTCCGTCGCACGGACGCTGGGCTTGCCGACTCAATCGGACGCGCTCGACGCGCCGGTCAGTCCGCGCGGGCATCGGCTGCTTGCCGGTATCCCGCGGCTGCCACCGGCCGTGCTGGATCGGCTGATCGCCCACTTCGGCAATCTGCAAGGGCTGCTGGCAGCCACCGCTGCGGATCTGCAGGAGGTCGAGGGGGTCGGCGAGGCGCGTGCCCGGGTCGTGCGTGAGGGATTGTCACGGCTCGCCGAATCGTCGATCGTCGACAGGTACGGCTCGGCGCTGTAGCCGCCGGGGCGCAGCACCTGGCGTGTCCGGTGCCGGGCTTTGTGGCGATCTCGACGCTCACGCTGCTCACGACCCTTACGCTGCTTACGCTGCTTACGCTGCCGGAGCCAACCCCGTGCTGCAGCAAGAGCAACGCTCGGGCACGAGAGCATCGTGCGAGTACCGGGCGCCGATCAGCCCGTGACGGTGAACGGCGCGGGCGAGCTGGACAACCCGCCGAGCTGCCCGATCACCGTGTAATCGCCGGCAGGGATCGCGACGCGTTCGCCGGTGCACCCGGGCGCGGACGTGGTGCCGGACCATTTGATCGTGTACTGGAGCTGCTGACCTGGCGTCAGCTCCCTGACCTCGGTGCCGGTGCCGGGGAAGCAGTCCGCGGTCGAGAAGATCCTGCTGCCATCGGCGCCGAACACGGTGAATGTCTGAAGCGAACCCGACACATCGCGTTGGCAGACCTGGGTCCCAATGTTGGTCACGGTGAGCAGCAGCCGGGGCTGATCGCCCACCGCAAAGGCCGGTGCGGACGGCGCCGCGGTCACGGAGACATCCGCGTCGGCGCACAGCAGCTTGCCCTGCGCGTCATACGACGGCGGGGGTGGAACGGGGGCGGGCGGCGGAGCGGCGGCCGGGGCCTCCGGCGTGGCAGCGGTCGCCTCCGGAGTGGCAGCGGGAGCAGCGGCAGCCGGCTCGGAAGCGGCGGGCGCTGCTGCTGCTGCTGCGGGAGCGGACGCGGCTGCACTGGCTTCGGCCGGGGACGATGCGATTCCCGAGCCGGTGGCAGAGCCAGCCGCCGGTGATCCGCTGCCTGATGCGGACGGCGACACCGAGCCGGACAACGCGGACGAATGTGTCGGCACCGGAGAGATGGCGGTGGACGCGGCCAGTTCGCCGGTCAGGGTGGGCGCGGCTGAGCCGGCGACGTTCACCGCCGCATCGGAAACCGCGGCGGACCGGGAGGACCGGGTCGCCAGGAACCACACCATGCCGATCAGTACAGCGACCGCGAGCACAATTGCCGCGACTCTGCGAACCCAGTAGACCTTCGGCGTCTGCGGGCCAACGGGGTGCATCACGTCAGCGACGGTAGTCTCGGGTTTCGCCATTCTTGGGAGCAACGCCGAGGAGCACAGTGTGACGGCCATCGACGATCTACTCGGACGGAACCTGGCGGCAGCCGAATACCACCCGGTCGGGATGGGTCCCGTGCCCACGCTGGAGATCGCGCTGGTGATGTGCATGGACGCCCGGATCGACGGTCATGCCGCCTTCCGGCTGAACCTTGGTGAGGTGCACCTGCTGCGCAACGCCGGCGGTGTGGTCACCGACGACGTGATCAGATCGCTGTCGATCTCTCAGCACGCGCTCGGCACCCGGGAGATCATGATCATCCACCACACCGACTGCGGCTTGGCGCGCCTGGAGGAGGACAAGTTCCGGGCCCATCTGGCGACCTTTGCCGGGTACCGCCCGACCTGGTCGGTGCAGGCGTTCAAGGACCCGCATGATTCGGTCCGCGAATCCCTGCGCAGGATCAGGGATTCACCGTTCCTGCTGCATCACGACGCGGTCCGCGGGTTCATCTTCGACGTGAACACCGGACTGCTGGAAGAGGTGTTCGTGGACGGCGACAATCCCACCGGTCAGCTTGATCCCGCCGCGACACCCCCGCCCGCCGGGTCGGCGCGGACCGTTGTCGCGGACGCGATCGCCGCTGACTCGGGGGCCGCCGGTGCCGGCCACTGAGCTTGCGGCGCAACCAGATCAAGGCCGTTCCCGGCTGACACGCGCACCCGCAATCGGCCCACGAACCGCGCCGTCCACGGCCCGCTCGTCGGCACTGGACGCCGACCTGCTGCTGAATTTCTTCACCGAACGCGGTCGTAACCTGCCGTGGCGCGAACCAGCGGCGACGCCGTGGGCGGTGCTGGTCAGCGAGATCATGCTGCAGCAGACGCCGGTCAACCGGGTACTGCCGGTCTACCGGGAATGGATGACGCGCTGGCCGGGGCCGGCTGCCCTGGCCGCAGACTCCCCCGCCGACGCGATCCGGATGTGGGGTCGGCTCGGTTATCCGCGGCGCGCACTGCGGCTGCATGCAGCGGCCACGATGATCGCCGCCGAATGCTCCGGCGAGGTCCCGGACACCGTCGAGAACCTCTTGCGGCTACCGGGAATCGGCGAGTACACCGCGCGTGCGGTCGCCGCTTTCGCCTTCGGCCGGCGAACTCCGGTGGTGGACACCAACGTTCGGCGGGTGCTGTCCCGGGTGGTCCGCGGTCTGGACGAACCACGAGAGCCGGCCACCGCGGCCGACCGCGCTGACATGGCTACCCTGCTGCCGACGGAACCGGCCACCGCAGCCCGGTTCTCGGCCGCGGTGATGGAGCTGGGTGCGCTGGTCTGTTCGGCGCGGTCCCCGGATTGCGTTTCCTGCCCGCTGGCCGACCGCTGCCGGTGGCGGCTGGCCGGATCGCAGCCGGGGCTCCCGCGTCGAGCGGTGCAGACCTGGCATGGCACCGACCGGCAGGTCCGCGGCCGGATGATGGCGGCATTGCGGGCAAGCCAGGGTCCGGTCCATGACGACACGCTGGCGGAACTGTCCACCGACGCCGAGCAGGGGCACCGCTGCCTGGCCTCGCTGCTCGTCGACGGCCTCGCGGTCCACGCCGGCGCCGGTCACATCGCGCTGCCGGATTGAGCGCCGGTGGTCGATTGCCTGCTCTGCCATCCCGCTGCCGCCGACGCCGCGTTCGACCGGGTTCGGTTGTGGGAGGACGACCTCTGGCGACTCTCGGCGGTGCTTCGCGGTCCGATACCGGGTTTCGCGCACCTGGAGCCGCTGCGGCACATCCCGTTCGTCACCGACCTGGACGGCGCCGAGGCCGCGACGTTCGGCCCGGTACTCGCCCGCGTCACCGATGCACTGCGGGTGGCGGCGGACGCCGAGAGGACCTACGTCTATGTCTTCGGTGATCACGTCCCGCACTTCCACGTCAACCTGGCCCCGCACCGAGCCGGTGACGCGCTGCGCGGCGGGCCGGGGCTGCTCGGATCCCAACGCCCCCGACGCGGCCCTCACGGCTCATCAGGCCGTGGCAGCGGCAGCGCGGGTCGCACTCGCCTGACACGGCTCGCCTGACAGGGCTCCTCTGACAGGGACAGGGATTCCACGGGGAAGAACGACTCCGGCCCGCCCTCCTCGAACGGAGCGCGGGCCGGTGGTCTTGTCGGGGCGGCTGCCCCGCGCCGAGCGAGCTCAGACGGTGGCCTCGCCCGCGTCTGTGGCCAGACCGGCGGCCACCACCTCGGGAACCACCGACGGCTTGGGCTCGCCCCGGAAGGTGAATTCCATGTCCTTGCCCTCGCCCGTCACGTCCACCAGGATGATCTCGCCGGGCCGGATCTCGTCGAAGAGGATCTTCTCCGAGAGCTTGTCCTCGATCTCCCGCTGGATCGTGCGACGCAGGGGCCGCGCGCCCAGCACGGGGTCGAACCCGCGCTCGCCGAGCAGTGCCTTCGCGGCCGTCGTCACCTCCAGCCCCATGTCCTTGTTCTTCAGCGCACCCTCGACCCGCTTGAGCATCAGGTCGACCATGCGGTGGATCTCCTCGGTCGTGAGCTGGTGGAACACCACGACGTCGTCGATACGGTTGAGGAACTCGGGACGGAAGTGCCGCTTGAGCTCGTCGTTGACCTTCTGCTTCATCCGCTCGTAGGTCGACTCCGCGTCGTTGCCCTGGGCGAAGCCCAACGACACCGACTTTGAGATGTCCTGCGTACCGAGGTTCGAGGTGAACACGATGACGGTGTTCTTGAAGTCCACCGTCCGGCCCTGACCGTCGGTCAGCCGGCCGTCTTCCAGCACCTGCAGCAGCGTGTTGTAGATGTCCTGGTGGGCCTTCTCGATCTCGTCGAACAGCACCACCGAGAACGGCTT